>Ga0115005_10001280_pt1 | contig 19855 bp, 18 predicted proteins | sample ArcOceMetagenome_FD_87163 | JGI IMG/M metagenome (GOLD analysis project Ga0115005, IMG submission 87163) | Marine eukaryotic phytoplankton communities from Arctic Ocean - Arctic Ocean - Greenland ARC118M Metagenome | ecosystem: Environmental > Aquatic > Marine > Oceanic | place: Arctic Ocean... | reverse complement strand
GGGTCCAGTACTACTAGTAGTGAGAGACATGATTGATATTTAGAAAGCTGAAGGTTGTGAATTATCTTCTTGGTAAAATTATGGGAAAGTCGTGTGAAAAAGAGTTCCGAACTAAAACATTAGCCAGGTGAAAACATCAGTTTACGTTGAAGTTATGACATCTTGAATCTTTCTCGTTAAACTCTTGACATCAGTAGGTTGAAGTTCTGCACTAAAATCTTGACATGATGAATGAAATGAAGGCTTGATGAAGGTCACTATTTCACATTTTGAATTTGATCGTCACAATTTGGGCATATGTCAAATTCTTAACTTTGATCTGTTTCAATCATTCCCGGTTATTGAAAAATAGCAGAGTTGCGCGATGAGGGTAACGATATTCAAGCCTCAAGCCACTGACATGACTGACCACAGGCTGGTGAAACAAAGGGACACTCCACAACAAAAACAGCACTCAGCACGAACGAAATGATAGAATGCGCATTATCAATGAGGGAATTCAGAGCGAAATGAGTGAAGAATTGCCAAAGCACTATTCTGATCGTGAGGAAGCCCTGCGGTCTCAGATATCACAATTGGAAGAGCTATATGCATTGAAGGAGAGTGAAGCAGTTCAATATCGAAGAGACGTGGATATTATGAGGGAAGAATTGAAACTTGCTCTCTGTGGAAATGCTGATTTGTTGGAGAATGAAGAAAACCTTTACATAGAGCTACAGTCTCTTGGTGACAAAAACGCATCTTTACAAGAGATTGTCTCGAGCACGAAGAATGAAGTAGTCTCATTAATTGCAGAAATCTTGCATCTCAGACAATCAGCCGACTCTTCGAACAACGCATTGGCCGCAGTGAAGGCTAGTAACAATTGTCAGTCAATTGACCGGGTTTCTAAGGGATGCCAACACATCAAGTACACGACGGATGAAAACGAAGTGATTATTGTAGAAATAGCTAAACTTCGTCAAGAAGTCGGCGCCATCAACGAAGATCTTATTGCAATTCGTGATGAAAGAGACTCCTTAAAACGGTATCTTGGGAGTTCAACAGAAGATCTTGACAACTCCGATACTGATGCGAAGAACCTTAGTCAAACAACAGAATCTTTAGAAAAACAAAGTGTAGCTGAATCTCCCATTATCGAAGAAGACCAAAAGGATGCCGAAATTTCAAATCTCAAAGAAATCGTCTTATCTCTCAAGGCAGAGCTGAAGTCTACACCAACAAGAGAATCCAATCATTATTGTACCGTCGCAGATCATTTAAGGCTACAACTAGAAGAAACCGAAACCTCATTAGCACAGGAAATTCTTACTCTTCAAGATGAAGTAGATCGCTTGAATCAGGAAATCTCATCAATACCAATTGTGGGGCAAAGCAGTAAGTCATCTGTTCCTTATCCCCAGACAAGCAAGATTAATGACATTATAATTGCGAAAGACGAAGAAATCCGAGATTTTCGTCGTGAAATTGCGATTTTGCGTGATCAGCTTGATTCGACCACTTCAACTGAACTCACTGACTCGCTGAGTCATTTGCAAGACACGGTGGTGGTAGTTGATAACAATAGGAGCATAATGAGTAGAATATTTGGTAGTAGGCGTATGGGTCAGCAACATGCCGTGCCTTCTATAATACATGGCACTGGCAGCCGAGAAGGAACTCCTCATCTTAAAAATGAACCCTCAACGGCCGGGAAAGATCATCGAAAGAGCTTGAAGCCCTCTCTGGAGTTTTGGAGAGTTGCGCCAAGCAGCTGAACGAATCTTCAGGGAGGTTAGCCATCTTGAGAAATCAAATCAAAATGATTTGTCTAGAGAAGATCGCATTATATAAAAATACAGTACGTGTAGTCATTATTACAACACCACCTCTACGTGTACTTTTCTCCATTCCAAAGCGATTCCATCTTGCTTATGAAAGCTTCTTGTTCTTGTTTCTTCTTGGTCCAGTACAGTTTACGCGAATTGTTTGGTTCTGAGGTGCATTTGATTGCCAATTCTTCCTTGGCATTAATGTCAGTGATTGTGAAACTATCACTCGAATTCACCAATGCGTTTGCAACTAACAGCGTGGCACCTCTCGATGTACCCTCGCTAGTATCACTATCTACGACCACATTCATGTTGGAACAGTCGGCGAGCATCCGGCGCCAGAGTTCATTTTTCTCTAAAGCATTCCCACTTGTTATGATACAAGCATCCTTCATCGAAAGCTGCTGCGAAGATGAAGCAATATGAGTTGCAGTGCTTCGGATCAAGCTTAGAATGGCATTGATTCTCAGCACAACGCTTTCCATCGATTCTTGCAGCAAATCTGCTGCGGTCGTAGAAAGGCTCAGGCCCATCATGCACCCATTTGCATTCTCTCTGAATCCTGTACTCCTTTCTCCACTCAAAAACGGTACAAAGACAAGGTTCTTGTTCGCGCTCAATACGGATGCATCATCATTATGTTCACAGCAAATGTTGCTGTAGGATGCATCAGCTTCTTGGTGGCATTCCAAAAACGCATGTTCAGACTTTAAATTGAATAGATTTCTGAGCCAGGCAATGACGCTTCCTCCATCAGTCAACGCTCCGCCAAGTAAGACTGTATCGCAATTAATCCGATAACAAAAGAGTCCATGCGGTACTACGAAGCGGTCGTCCAATTTTCTCCGTTTCGGTCCGTCCTTACTCGTCCTGCTGGAACTACTATCATCGGTGTCGGCACCGGCATCGCAAAGTGGCAAGGGGAGACAAATCCTGGCAGCGGCAGAAGTTCCAATTGTGACTGCAATCCTATCCATCGATGTACATTTTGTTCCAATATTGGCACAAGCTCCGTCCCCGTATCCCGAAAGGAATCGACAAGCAGGACCACCATCATCCGATCCCATTTCTGGCCAGCGTTCCAGGTATGAATTACGACTCTCGCGTCGTTCACGTTCACTAACACCTCCATTGCCATTGCCATTACCATTACCATTGCCATTGTCAGCTGAAACTGACGAAACTCCAATTTCAAATATGCCATCTCCTACGCTGGGCAAAGATTCCCGACAGTCCTTGGATAAAATATCCAAACATTCCTCATCCCAGCACCCCGTACGAAAATCCAGCATCCCCGTCCAACTCGCTTCCGAGTACGAGAGCGGCATACTCCACAAATCCCCATGGGTCCATCTCGAAATGCAAATTCCCGCAATCGAAAGCCATCGTTTCACATCTTGGCACTCGTTCGGTTTCCTCTCGTAGAGATCTTTCAATTGTACAGGAGCATAGGCGGTGTGCAAGGGCGCTCCAGTCCTCTGATACATTTGTGTCAGTGCCTCCGTCCCCAGTGCTTCTTTCACCTTCAGACACTGGTTCCGCACACTGGGGGTGTTGCAGGCGTAACTCAATGTGAATTCTTGTCCGCATGGTTGTGGTGGTTGGCTGGTGGCAGAGTTGCTGTTGCTGTTGCTGTTGATGCCAATGCCAATGCCAATGCCAATGCCAATGAGGTTCATGACAAACGTTGTCATTCCCACCCCTCTGATTTTGAATGGATGCTTTGTGGCACGGAGGCGCAAGGCTGAGATTGCATCGTCGACGCAGGCATCAATGTCGTCAAAGAGTGTTATTTTGGTACACGTATCAGGGTCAGTTCGGGTGAGAATGATATGGCCGGTTTCAGGTTCTACGCAGGATATTTTTCGAGAGGAGGCGCAGCCTGGTATGGCTTCTATTGCTGGCATCAGTTGTGCTGCTGGTAATGATGATGTATCATTATGATTGGTACGTTGGCTTGTTTTGAATTCATATGCCGTGCATCTGATGGAACTACTTCCCACATCTATGGATAGAATCACGTTTGTGATCTCTGATTCACCTTTAGATTCCATGTTGTATTTGGTTTAATTGATGATTGATGGATTCTCTCCAAGTTTGTTTGTGTCCCGTTGCCGCTGTTGTGTTGTATCTTTTTCTTGTTCCCACATTTTGAAAAAATTGAGAGATGATTTCGAAGGGTCTGAAGAGGCTATTTATATCTTCAGCTCACTCGCAACTCGCAACAACCGCCCGACACAATAAAAGCACAAAGATGAACCAATCACCATTCATCACCATTCATCACCATCTCCATAACTCCATACATACAGTACTGATAATCAGTAATACTGTCTGCAAATTCTGTAGAGCTGAGTGGACTAATACAGTACCATAATCTCAGATCAAAAATCTTCAGATATTTTCACTGCGAGAAAAAGTACGTGTACGATGAGACAAGACCTCATCAACAAACTGGCTGACCCATCTCTAGTGCTAAGATACGAATCTCTTGATCATATCCACGGATCCAAAAGTGAACAAACAAATGGCGAAATTGACCTCCGTCTCAATGCTTCTGAAGCAATGGAACTCACTCAAATGACTAATAATGCCAATGCCAATGGTAATGCCAATGGTAATGCCAATGGTAATGGTAATGGTACAATCCAGAAATTGTCATCATCGCCATCACCTGTAGTATCATACGAGTATGAATACCCATCCTGCTGGAATTACCTCACATTACGACACGAGCAAAATTCATCATGGGCCCAAGCGCAATTTGACAAGGGAGTCTCCTATGCCAAAGCTGCGCTGCACCTTGACCTATCCGCTGAAAACAGTAACATTCATGTCAACAGTAACAGTAACAGTAACAGTAACGGTCATGTCCTCATGAGAAAGGCAGAGGTCTGCTACAAGGAAGGGCTGGAAATGATTCCCCAGCATGTCCAAATTTTGACAGCCTTTGGGGCGCTGTGCATCAATGATGGAAGGTTGGAAATGGCTCGAGATTTATTGGAGAAAGCCATCCGATGTGGTCAAGAGGAAGAAGAGCAGGCCGTGAACGATGATTCATCATTTGGAATGAGCCATACGCGTACGTGTACTGGTACAGATGGGACGCTGGAGGATGCAAAGACTTATTTGAGTGTAGTGGAAAGTAAACTACATGCGAGGGAAAAGATGGAATTGGCATCCAAGAAAGGGCAGCGCCTTGCACTATCGAATAAAGCGGAACAAGCCATGAATGATGCTCTTGCCGAACGAGCATTTACGGAAGGTGAGGATCCCAAGTTGCTATCCGGTAGTACTAAAACCAATGACAAATATCAGCTTTTATCGTCATCCGCTGATGATGATGAAGCAGAAGATGATGAAGCAGAAGATGATGAATCATCATCCGAAGAGAGACGGCGTAAGAGGCGTTCGAATCGGAAAAGAAAACGACGTAAAAGGGAGAGTAAACATCGTCGAAGGAGAGATAGATCCGAGTCTCGCAGACGGAGAAAGAGGCGTGAAAGCGAAAGATATGATAGCAGCAGTGAGAGTGATGATGATGACTCTGACTCGATACCTTCTGAAACGAGTGATGAAGAAAGGAAGCGCCGGAAACATCGTAAAAGACGGACCAAGAGGAAACGAAGGTCTAGAAGCAAATTAGAAATACAGGTAAGCGAGACAGGGGCAAGCTAAAAATATGACAAGACGAAATGCCTCCTCATGCTTAGAAGTATCTGGTCGTCGCCGTGGTATGTACCTCTTCCAATTTTACCTGGGTTATAGAATTCATAATCAGATTGATAGAATGAGTCATCATAATCGCTGCCTGCTGTATCTCCACAGTATCCGTTGTCCTCGCTGGTCATAGCGGAAATTTTCGTATTCAAATTATTTTATATATAATAAATCTCGCTTGTTGCTACAAACGCACTTTTAACAATAGACTTGAACTTGAAAGAAGGACCATGCCCCTCAACCTGCGCAATATTAATAGTATTGAGGCTCATGAACAATCGATTGGATCTGCGCTTCGAGAAACATCCGATCGATTCAAAGCCATCAGCCGCAGACTTGATCAGTTCAAAACTGCTTCCGTTAAATCCGACCATTCCCTAAAGGCCACGCAATGGTTGAAGCAACGACAAGATAGCATTACCGAGGAGCAAAAGTTAACAAAGCAGGCAAAGGTCGCGTTGAAAAAAATAGAAGGTAGTGGCAGTGCCAACCGTCCAAAAGATAACAACAGTCTCCTCCACTTTACAGAAAGAATCGTGTTGCTGTTTCGACAGATGAAGCAGGGCGATTCTTCGCCATCCAGGGTGAAATCGTTGCGAAAATACCTTGTCACGATAGAAAAAGAGCTACAAGATGAACAAATGCGTCTCACTAAAGAGTTGGAGAATATCAGTGAGACGTTGAAGAGCCACAAGTGCAGTAATGAAACTCAAGTATTGCCTTTGGAAATAGTTGAAGCATTGGATGCTTTGAAGGCTGAATTTGATCTCGTTCTGAGCGAAGAATACATAGAAGGAATGGGCCCTGTCTTGGAGGAGGATATTCAAATTCTGGCAGCATCTATTGCATCAAATTTCAAGAGATTCAATGGAGTAGATGTAGACAACAAGGCAAGACCCCTCGTACACGTAGTGGAAAATAAGAATGAATGGAACGAGCGTTGTCAATCGGTTTTGCGCAGTGCATTCAAGCAATGGTGGACAAAGAGAAATATCAATGAAAAGAAATCAGTTCTGGCCAAAGTCGCAGCAGAAACGGGGATAACTTTGACAAAGTGCAAGGCTGAGTGGCAGGCTCTAGAGCTATCAATAATCTCAAAGAATCGCGATAAAGGATCACGGCTTCAAAAGAAGAATGATCGAAATGAACTATTGAGATTAGGGCTGGAGGATATTTCAAAGATGCGACAAGACACAATTCACAGCTTAGTACAAGTCTCCTTGGTGAACTTGAACGATGAAATATCGCTTGAACGTGAGTACAAGCTAGAGCTACTCCGATCCCTGCAGAGGCAAATAGAAGAAAGACAAAGAGACGAGTTAAGACGCAACCAAGAGCTAGAGAAGGAAGAGAGTCTGCAGCTTCGAAATAAAAGACAATCTGAACTATTATCGAAACGAGAAAAGTTGCGAGTACATCTTGAATTCAAGGAGAAAGAGGTTTGTTTATCTCGGTTGGAAGATTTAAAACGTAGGAACGACGAAGAGGAAGCCCGAATTAAGAGGCTTCCGATGAATAAAGAGAGGTAAGCTTGCAGTGAAACATTTCTTTGCTATCGTTTGTAATGGTACAAGTTGAAGCGTCTCATGATTGAAACTTTGAACGCATTCTACAGGGTCCAGTTTAGACGTACTGAATTGAATAACAAAACCAATGCACGCTTAGCTGAGACCAATAAAGCATATAACGAGGAATTGTTGAGACAAGAGCGGTTGAAAGCTTTAGCGGCCTCTGTACCTTACTATGATGCAGTGAATAGTATGAGGTCAAACATTCACAAGACGACTTTGGCTCGGATGAATGATTACTACGAACCATCCAGTGACAGTGGTTTGAGTGATTTCCAAATGAGCAAGTTGAATGGGTTCACCAATGAAAGAATGTTCAGTGACCCAAAGTTCCGTAAGTTAAACGACGAACAATATACAATCATCTTCAGAATTATTTTACCCGCAAAAGTTCAACATATAAGATCTTTTCATCCGTCTCTTAGGACTTGCACACCAACTTCACGAGCGAGGAGTTGCAGCATGCCCATATTCGCAAGCTGTGGTGAAACGTCTTATACCCCGAGAAACTGAGAGGACGACCGGTATTCAACCGTATTAATAGCAATAAATACCAACGAGGCTTTGTCGGGGGGTCTCTAGTCTTTGTTCCGAATGAGCTTTTAGGTTATATTTTTGGTCCATTCTCTCACAGTTGCAATCCGTTCAGTGACGGGTACATTGGGACCTTTGAGTTAAATATAAGCCTTTCATACTGCGTATAGCTAGCGACGGTAAATGTAAAAAGTCCATTAGTTTACATAATGCAGTTTCTTGGCATTGTGGTACGTTAGTCAATTTCAAATTGGTAATCATAATACTGTGGCTGTTTGCGTGGAACACTGTTTTCACTGAAGCTGCAATCTAAAATGTGAATGAATTGCTGAGAACGACCCTGTCCTTTTCTTTTAGGAAACAAAATGAGATGTTTACCCTATTCTACATCAAAAGAGTTCACCAGTAGCAAACCCTGTTAAATTATCTCTTCATTGGCGGCAGGAGCCCACTACCTGTAATAGAATCCCCAAACGAGCGAAATTCGTTCAGCTGGTCTTCTACAAAGGATCTTTCTAGTACAGTAGAGGTCCCATGAAAACTTTGTTGGTCTTCACCGTTGCTGAACAATTTTAGTCGGCCTGCAGTTGAACAACGATGTGCTAGAGAGGTAACAACTTGAGACGACATGCTGTTATTAGACGAAGCCCCAAAGTCTATTGTACCATTGTGTTTGAAAGCTTTGGTTGTACTGCCGCCAGCTGCTCCACCCCCTACACTACTTTGACTGGAATAATCCATATCCACAGCGAAAGGCATATCATCGTAATCATCATCTTTTTCAAACTGGAAGCCAACACTACTTCGTGAAATGTGTTCGCTGTTGGATCTACTTGGTAACATGGCAGAAGAAGCAGAGGCAAGGGCGAGAGGGAAACCGTTGTCCAAAGGACCGTAAGCTGCAGATCCTTTGCCCATAACTAAGGATGAAAAAATTGAAACGCCTCCTGGGGAGGAACTCAACGGAGGTCCATTTGAAGAAAGAGGCCCCACACTTTGTGACATTTTGAACGGGCTTGAATTCAATGCATCTAACGTGTTCAAGGGCGGCAGGAGTGAGTCTTTAGCTGGTGGTGGGTTATTGGATATACTTTGCATTTGGAAAGAGGCTTGCACCGAAGCAAGCTTGGAACTGAATCCAGATCCAGATACACCCGTATCGTCAACAGGAGCTTGTTGCAAAGTAGTCGGATTCCGAAATGGTACATCGTCATCTTCACTCTGCCTATTTTTTGAGATACCCCCAAAGCTTGTAGGCGGATGGTCGCCGGGAGAAAATTTATTTATCCCCCCTATACTAAAACTGCGGGGTTGTGAACCAATGAACATTGGTTGTGGTGGCGTATTAACCGGCATTGGGCTTGGACTATTGTTACGGCTTGGCCCGAAAGATCCCACATTTATAGCGTTCGATGGAGGAATGACGTGATGCCCATTATTATATCCATACCCATATAGAGAGCTTGGCTGAGCAGACATCGTTGGCACATGTTGATTTGTAGAAGGAGAAGAAACATTCGGCAGACTCTGTTCGTCAAAAGATGGCGGCGGGTGATGAAACGCCATTCTCTGTCTGAGTGAAGCAATTTCCTCACCAGATCCAGCTGGTTGAATCAATGGCGATGGCGGAGTTGCACTCAAAACACTTTGCACGGCAGCAATGTCTACTTGCTGTTGTTGCTCAGTATTCACACACCCCTGATTTGGATTTGGATCTTCGTTCATCATAGCTAAGCTTAAACCACTCAAAACTCTTTTCTCATTTTCTTTTGAAGCCAATCCTCTACCAGGATCACTGCCCAATCGAGCACGTATTTCAGCAGGACGAGCACTATTGGGTCTATCCATATTTGCTGCATTATTTCGACGGAAATGCTCCGAGACAACATTCGGAGATGTACCCAAATGGTTGGGATCGGGCATACTCATTTGTTTCAAGAAATGCATTTTACCTCGTGGTTCACTACTGTGACTACGGTGCTGATGTTGGTGCTGATGCTGTTGATTATGTTGATGATGATTCTCAGCATATTGTGCAGATATTGGTGACATTTCTGAAACAAAATCGTGGTTGTTTTGGACAGTACGTGTACCGGTATCCCCTTCTCTGATCGGAATAGCTCTCGATTGCGAACTATCATTATGCTGCTGTTGCTGATATTGCTGTTGCTGTTGATGCTGATTACCACTGTAGTGTGCATCTGGCCGAATTTGCATATTGCCATCATTGCCCTGCAAGTTCGAGTTCACCGGTACAGACATTGGCCTCGACTGGACCTTACCCCATTCCATGATCCTCCTCGCTCGGTTCGACAACACATTTCCTACATTCAAACTCTCATCAAATAATCCTGTCAAGTGCAGCACCCCAAATGGAGTTGATATAGGGTCTAAATCATGTCTTGCAAATGGATTATTAGTGCTTGACGAAAAGAGCGTGGCGTCCGAAGTGAGACGTTGATCTGACGAAGTTGTATCCGACACATAGAAAGAAAAATTAATTTTCCCGCCAACTAGATCCCGATAGGAAGTATCCTGATTGATATTATCCGTAGAAGAAGAAGTACTCTGGTAGTACCCTCCGCCTAGTCCTGGACCGCTGCCCAATGGTCGATTCAAGTTGGAAACCGCATGATTCCTATTCCCATGCTGTAAATCGTCCATGAGAGCATGGTGCAGCCTATACGCTGGCATCAATCTCGTCAAACTAAATAACACTCTCAACTGAATAACAACCCTTTTCACCACTTGGCGTAACTGAGAAATAGTCTCATCTGCATTATGCCTCGGCGAGAGATGCCCATGCCCGGATGCATGAGTATTGTGACCATGTTCATGAGAAGGGAGGTAATCAATACACCAACGCTCCAGTAATTCCTTCCGCGTAGTTTGCTCCGGATTCGTTGGATCCGTGCAGTATTCATAATAAACATCTAATCGCAGTGGAACATGCAGTGATCGTTTCCACATTTGCAGTATCGATCGCACTGTTGGCACTTCTTCAATTTCTAGGTAAAACCTAGTCCCCGTGTGGGAAGTATTCGGGGAGTTATTCGCGGTATTATTATTATTCGCAACTGACCCCGACACATTGTTGTGTTGAGTGGAATTGTTGCATCGGCATCTCCCTCGAACAATGATTTCAGCAGCTTTGGCAATTGCCTCGTAGACAACTCTATCACATTTGGCCCGAGGACCTACTTTATGTTCCGAAGATATCATTGCCTCTTTTGGTCAGGGCTTAAATCTATCGTCTGGGATGATTGTAATAGGGGCGCTTTTGTAGTTGATGCTAGTAGTAGTCTCAAGCTAGTAGCTCGTAGTTTGCAATTCTTCTACTATTGAGCTAACAAGCTACAAGAAGTTGAAAGTATTGAGTAGTCTAATGACATCTAAGAATTCAATTCTTCAATTATCGCGTTCGTTTCCTTTGGAGTTGATTTATTTTCGTTCTTTTTTTCAGTGCATTTTTCAGACACGACACGTCATGGCAATCAATAAAAAGGGGCAAATTCAAAATGTTGACCCCAAAAGGTCATCATGATTCATTAATCCTTGTCATGTTAGGGGAAATAATCTCAACTTCTATTCTATCCTCTTCAAGTTGGTAACCGCTCCTCCACCACTCAACAAAAACAAACCTCTTCACAAAACAACAAAATTCTTCCACATCTTTCCACTATCTTCCTAGACACCATCGTCAACCTTACCATACCATCGCAAAGGCCCAGCAGGAAAGCCGCAGAACTGAGTTTCTACAAGTGTAATACGTTACAAAGATGTCGACAAAAACAATGAAATTCGAAGATGGCGCCGTCCAATTCCGCCAACGAGTGGTCGTCTCCATCCTCTCCCATCGCCCTCTCCTCATCCGAAACATACGACCCGATGATCTAGAATCGCCAGGTCTACGAGAACACGAGGCAAGTTTCCTAAGATTGATAGATAAAATGACGAATGGTTCTACTGTGGAAATCAATGCAACCGGAACACAAATAAGATTCAAACCTGGTGTTTTAGTCGGAGGTGACATTGAACATAATTGCCCGACGAGTAAAAGCGTGGGATGGTTCTTGGAGGGAATTCTTGCATTGGCCCCATTTGGAAAGGGGGCTTTGCATCTGACGTTGGAAGGTACTACTGATTCTCTATCGCATATCGACCCGTCACCTGATTACATTGCAAAAAGTATTCTTCCCCTTTTTGTGAAATTTGGTATTGGAGCAGAGGCCGATGAGGGACCACCGCCGATGATCAAAGTGACTAAACGTGGAGCTGCTCCATTGGGAGGTGGTCAAGTTGTTTTTTCTTGTCCAATTGTCAAAGAGATTACAAACCCCCTCGAATTAACAGATGTTGGTAAAATCAAGAGAGTGAGGGGCACTGTTGTGAGTTGCCGCATTCCTCCGAGTAGTGCCGCAAGAGTTGCGCATTCTGCAAAGGGTTTGTTGCATCGTTTGCTCCCAGATGTATGGATTCATACAGATGCACATTCTTCTAGAAATGGGAAGGAGGGAGGATGTGGGGCTAGTCCTGGATTATCGGTTTGTCTCACTGCAGAAAGTAATACTGATATCATTATATCAGCAGAGACTTGTATGGATGCAAGTAAGGATGGAAGGGGGGCATTATTGCCCGAGGACTTAGGCGTACGGTGTGCAGCAATGCTACTTGATGAAATACGGAAAGGTGGTTGTATTGATACTGGTGCGCAGAGTATCGCATTATTATTAATGTGTTTGGGCCCTGAGGATGTTTCTCGGATACGAGTAGGGACCTTGAGTCAATACTCAATAGTTAGTTTGAGACTTTTAAAGACAGCTTTTGACGTTGAGTTCAAGGTCAGGGGAGATACAGACAGCAAAACTGTAGTATTGAGTTGTTTAGGCAGTGGATACAGGAATATGGCCAGAGCAAGTACATAATTTGTTTTTAAAAAGCGCACCTTGAGATTAATTTCTGTTCATTTATTTTTCTATGGTGTGTGCCCCGGCGTATGAAGAATTGATTGAAGACGATGATGCACTTTCTTATTTTATGAGGACTTTGTTTACCGGTTTTCTAAAAACCGTTTGTTTTGTAAGAAAAGATTTTCCCCAAAACGACGAAAACAAACTGGAGGGACACCGACCATCCATCATCACTGCCCCTCTCTTCTCAACACACTAACACACTTGTATGTAACATCATCACCAATCACTATAAAAATACACTGTCCATAATGCCCAAATTATCCTTCTGCCCATTCTCTTTGTTTCTTTTTGCATCTTCAGCTGCAGCATATTCAAACAATCTTCGTCGAAAATCCAAGAAATCCGCAAGTTCAAATGAAAAATTTCAAGTCGTCTTCGTACTCGGCGGGCCGGGAGCTGGAAAAGGTACACAGTGCGCCCTCCTTTCAGAGAAATTGAATTGGTCCCACCTTTCTGCAGGCGATCTTCTCCGCGCTGAAAGGAAATCCGGTTCAGACCTCGCAGAACTGATTAATGCAAAAATATCAGCAGGGCAGATCGTACCAAGCAGCATCACGGTCACTCTTATTCAGAATGCCATGGAGAAGATTCGTGCTGAATGCGGTACCACAAAATTCCTTATTGATGGATTTCCTCGCAGCGCTGAGAATTGCACAGTGTGGGAAGAAAAAATGGCCAATTCCTCCGAGGTTGAATTTGTACTATTCCTTCATTGCCCCGAAGACGTCATGACAGGTCGTCTCCTCGAGAGGGCGAAGACTTCCGGACGCAATGATGATAATTTGGAAACTATTCGGAAGCGATTCAAAACTTTTAGAGTCGAGAGCATGCCAATTGTAGATATGTATGAGAAGAAGGGTTTGGTCAAGACTGTAGTTGCCGATCGTAGTGTGGAGGATGTGTATGAGGAAGTTCAGGTCCTCTTCAAGGGTATCTAAATCAACTCTTCGCTCTTCTTCGTTTCCCTGTCGCATCAATAATTTGAAATTGTTTCACAATCTCGATGAATATTAAAAAAGAAAAAGAGCCGCAACGAAAACCAAAACCATTTTGAATTTGTCGCTTTATAATCCAAAACCTTGAGATTTTTTTGAAGGAAATTGCAAAAAATTAAAGATTATATGTTTAGGCAGGTGCAATACTTTCATATCATACGCAAGTATGTATGAACAGGAAGCAAGTTTTTAATCTCTTGACTTTCTGCCTTTACGATTATGCTACTGTAGCTTGAAGCTAGTACGTAGTATGCGTAGTTTTTGTATGGGGTTGGTTGGTTCGTAATGACATCCAAGTTGGGTTGGGGCTCTTCGCACAGACAGGGCCCACAGGGGGTAAAAGGCCTTTCAACAAAATGAGAAGACATAATAATCTTGGCTGGCAGTACATAGATAGATCTTTGATTTGAGAAGCAAGCATTGTCGATACAATTTCGATTAAAAGAAAGATAACTCGAAACACCAACCTTTTTTAAACGAATACAGTACCGTTGAATCACATCACATGATGTACACGATGTGGCATGTTCTGGCATTGACCTTAGTGCTCATTTGGGTTTCTGCTTCAACAGCTTTCACCATTTCAGGCATGCGAAGCAACAGAAACAAAGCGGTTCGCGTTGTGAAAAATCATAGAACTTCTACGCTAACCGTTTATGCTTCCTCTCAACTTGAGCGAACCTCTGCTTTTAATCAAAAACAAGGAAAAGCAGAAGATGCCCCTAATATTGTTCTCGTCGCTGGATTTGAATCGTTCAATAAAGAACTTTATGTCAAGGCTGCAAGAGCCCTGGAAAATGTGAACATTCAGGTTTTCGCTGATAATGAGATTCGTATATCTCCATCTGAAACCAACCCTGTATTCGCTGACGCTATGAAGAATGCTGACATTTTTATAGGATCCCTAATCTTTGATTATGATGATGTGATGGCTGTTGAGGAATTACTTAAACATGTAAAAGGTCCAAAACTTCTGTTTGAATGCTCCACGGAACTTATGGCATACAACGAGGTTGGATCGTTCAATATGAAGGCATCTCCTTCTGGTGAACAAGCTGGCCCACCTCCAGCAGTCAAAGCAGTATTGTCGCAATTCACATCGGGGAAAGAAGAAGACCGGGTAGCAGGATACGTCAAACTTCTCAAAGTTGGACCTGATCTGCTCAAGTTTGTGCCTGGCGAAAAGGCCAGTGATCTCAAGATATGGCTGGAAGCTTACCGCTATTGGAACCAAGGAGGCTCTACGAATGTACAATACATGATTGATCTGTTACAAAAATCATACAAAAATCAAGATATAAGTCAGCTTCCTAAAGTTGTGGTCACTCCTGATGTAGGACTTTTGCATCCCTTGCAAGATAGGTACTTCGCCAGCCCAAAAGAGTTTTTAGAGTGGAGAGAATCAGATGATTGTTTAGAAAGAGCTGTCCTGGAGGGATTCACTTTAGCTCCAAAGGATGCCCCTCGAGTGGCAGTGCTTCTTTTTCGGAAACATGTGATTACAGACCAACCTTACATCATGGAGCTGATCACAATAATGGAACAAAATGGTGTGTGTCCTGTGCCAATATTCATTAATGGCGTGGAGGGTCACACAATTGTGCGGGATATGCTAACTTCGGAGCATGAAATTCAAGGAGTTAAAAATGGCTCTATCATTAGAGCAGATTCATTTCAGTCTAATAAAGCAGTGAGTGTGGATGTAATTGTCAATACGATCGGATTTCCATTAGTTGGCGGACCTGCAGGATCAATGGAGGCTGGAAGAAATGTAGCTGTGGCAAAACAAATATTGAAAGACATGAATGTGCCCTATTTGGTTGCAAGTCCTTTACTTTTGCAAAGTATTGAGCAATGGAAACAGAATGGAGTATTGGGATTGCAATCAGTTGTGCTTTACTCGCTTCCTGAACTCGATGGGGCTATTGATACTGTAGTACTAGGTGGCTTAGTAGGAGATAAAATTGTGTTGGTCAATGAACGTGTTCGAAAGTTAGTATCAAGAATCAAAGGATGGGTTGAGTTGCGAAGAACCCCAACGAAAGATAGAAAGATTGCGATAATGGTTTATGGATTTCCACCCAATGTTGGAGCAGTGGGGACCGCCGCTCTATTGGACGTTCCCCGATCCATTGACAATTTACTAACACAGATGCATAAAGATGGCTACGATGTTGGTGATTTTGCTGATGATCCTGATGCGTGTGGGGAAAGGTATGTGGCGAATTGAGGAACAACATTTATTTCTCATACCTGAAACAATGAAAAGATTCAAATGAATTTCATCTGATATTGCTAATTGAACGTCCACAACAGTATCATTGCTGCACTGGGAATTTTGAGTGAAGACTCTGTGATTGCAACCGGTGCAGATAAAATGAAAGAAGCTCTTGTATCTAGAATCGATAGGGCAACAAAGGGAGATAAAACAACTGCAGAAACACTAGCTAAGCCAGGCGGTGGACTTGGTGGGGCTACGGTCCGAGCACTAAATCTTAGTTTCGATGACTTGGAAAGGGTCATGGGGAAATACATGGCAAGTAAAGTTCGCCGAGCTTGGACAGAAAAAGATCGTGGTCCTGGGACATCTTCTAAAGGCGATCTGGTTGTTAGTGGTATGCAGGTTGGGAATGTCTGGATTGCAGTGCAACCTTTGCTTGGCGTTGAAGGGGATCCCATGAGATTACTGTTCCAAAGGGACCTCACCCCGCACCCTCAATATTGCGCTTGTTATGAGTTTATGACATTGGCTGAAGAAGATGGCGGGATCGGAAGTCAAAGTGTGATCCATCTTGGGATGCACGGCACCGTGGAGTGGCTTCCAGGACAACCTCTCGGCAACGACAGGCAATCTTGGAGTGACGAGTTACTTGGTGGCATACCTAATATTTATGTGTATGCAGCCAATAATCCAAGTGAAAGTATTCTTGCAAAACGAAGAGGTTATGGGACCCTAGTCTCCTACAATGTTCCTCCTTACGGAAGAGCTGGTCTATATCTAGAACTTGCAAATTTAAAAGACTTAATTGGTGAATATCGCACAGGAGCGTCAGATGATCTTAAACAGCCTATCTGGAGTACTTGTCAACGTTGTGGGATAGATACTGAGGTGCCCTTATTCTTGATTGAAGAAGACGACGAAAGCAGAGTAACAGACCCAGAACTTCCAGAATCATTATCATCAGACAACTTTGACAGGTGGATCAAAGACGTATCAGATTACTTGGAAGTGCTTCAACAACGCCTCTTCTCTAGTGGTCTTCACGTTCTTGGAAGTAAGCCCTCTGCCGATGACCTAAAATCGTAGTTATCAGCCTACTTTGATGATGCATTGACAGAAGAAGAGTATGAGATGATTTTACGTTCTTCACAAGAAGGCAAAGATCATAAGTGGAATGTTTTGGATCTTCTCGCTGATTTTGCGAAATCTTTTGGGATCCATTTTGGTTCGCAAGACACAAAGGATAAAGGAGAGACTGTTCAAACAGCGAAGGAAATCGTATCTTTGCTCAACAGGAATACAGAAGAACTAGATGGCATAATGAACTTGTTGGATGGTGGTTACATTCCTCCTGCTCCTGGCGGGGACTTGTTGAGAGACGGTACAGCCGTTTTACCTACGGGACGCAACATACATGCACTTGATCCATACAGAATGCCTGCTGAGGGTGCTTGGATCCGAGGTATGTACAATAAACCCAGGAATTCAATTTTAGAAAATAATGTTCTTACTCATTGTCTTCGTTCAAAGGTAAAAACATTGCTGAAGAGACAATTAAACAGCACTTGGCCGATAATGATGGCTCATACCCGGAAACTATCGCCTGCACCTTGTGGGGTTTAGATACTATCAAAACGAGGGGTAAGCATGACTGATAGTGTGTGTCTTTCTTCTATCTCAACATTATATCTCACTCTATTAATAATGACAACAATCAAGGCGAATCAATTGCGATAGTGCTAGCTTTGGTTGGTGCGAAGCCCACCAAGGAAGGCACCGGAAGGGTGGTTAGATTTGACTTAATCCCTCTACAAGAATTAAATAGACCTAGAATCGATGTATTGGCATCACTTTCTGGAATTTTCAGAGATTCATTTGCAAATGTTGTGGATTTGCTTGATGATATGTTTGAGAGATGTGCGGAGGCAGACGAGCCGATAGAAATGAATTTCATCAAGAAACATACTTTGGATCTTGCAAAGGATGGTGTTGAGAGGCCGGCTGCTAGACTATTCTCCAATCCTCCTGGAGACTATGGAAGCATGGTGAACGAAGTCGTTGGATCAGGAGATTGGGATGATTCTGATTCTCTTGGAGAAACATGGAAAGGTCGCAATGTTTTCTCGTACGGCCGAAATGAGGGAAGTGGTAAAGGAAAAAGTGGTACTGCGCGCCCCGATGTTTTGGAGAAGCTCCTGACGACAACAGAACGCATAGTGCAGGAAATAGACTCTGTGGAATATGGTCTCACCGACATTCAAGGTAGGTTGATGAAGCAGCATGTATATGTATTGTGTACTCGTTCTATGATCTCTTTCCCAACGGGTTTTAACATCCTTCCAAGAATATTATGCAAATACAGGTGCATTGAAGAAGGCGGCTGAAAACAGAAAACCAATAGATAAGGCTACAAATAAGAGGAAATCAGTGGCATTGTCGGTCGTTGAAGCATTCTCTTCCCCCAGCGACTCAGATCAAAAGGTAGCAGTTAGAAATGTAGAAGATGTGCTTCGTCTCGAGTATAGAAGTAAGTTGCTAAATCCCAAATGGCGAGATGCCATGATCAATCAAGGTTCGGGAGGGGCATATGAAGTTTCACAAAGAATGACAGCAATGGTTGGTTGGGCGGCAACAACCAATGTTGATAACTTTGTTTTTGATGAAGCTGCAGAGCGTTATGCACTAGACGAAGACGTTGCAAAGAAGCTTCAAAAGGCAAATCCAGAAGCATTCAAGAACGTGGTCCGACGCCTCTTGGAAGCTAACGGAAGAGGTATGTGGGAAAGTGACAATGATACACTTGATAAGCTGCGAGAGTTGTACAGTGATGCTGATGATATGATCGAACAAGTCGATTCCTTGTACGAATAGATGCATTATAATAATTTGAAAAACATATTCAACATACCATTTTACATTATGAAATGGCATTTGATGGATACTACTCGCACATTTTACGTGTTTTTTATAAGACAATTTCGTTGACATTTTTTAGTCATTTTTCCCTTCCAAATTGAAAATATGAAAATTGTAGTTCCAACCGACGATTTATCGTGCATCAAACTTCAACCGACGATTTATCGTGCATCAAACTCGCAGCCTTAGTACCGGAACCAGTATCATACCTGGACTATCAGAACCCATCTATCTACTTCAGTATCACAGGAATCTCTGTGACCAAGCAAAAACACCTATTGCAACTCTAGACTATATCATCACAGCACACATACCATTATGAGCACCGAAGCGGCAATAAAAGCTGCTAAAAAGAAACAGAACCGTGTATTCAGAAGAAAATGGATCCCGGCCATCAGAAGTACATTTAGCTCAGGGAGTGACTTGATTGGAGATTGGACGTTCTACTTCTACACGAGAGCAAAAGATGGGCTAGGAGCATATGATATCCCTGTATTAGTATTCGCCATGATTGCAAGTGTTTTTGGGCTACTCACAATTGTGAGCATCTTCTTGAAGAATTGTTCACCAGAGAAGAAAAGTGAAGGAACTTTGAGGTCGACGAAAATAGTCAATAGTCTTTTAAGTTGCGAAATCTTTTTGGAAGAGTAAGTTTCAAAGCACCGCACGCTGTCTGACTCCAGCGCTGAACTCTTCATGTGTTGACCTCACCACAATTTTATAACGTCCCTATCCAAAAATAGTATTCCCCAATTTATTCTCACAATTGTAGTTATGAGTGAAACGAATGGTGGAACATTTAGTAATGCGGCAATTTTCAACCTCACAACCTCTGGGTTTAACCTCGTATTCAATCTTTTGGACATTTTCTATCCGCTACCCGAAGAAGAGGAGGAGGAAGAAGAAAACCACGATGAAGAATTTAATGACGATCCATAGACTCGAAGGCAAGGTGTATTGAGATTCAGAGTATGTGTAGGCGGATGAGAGAAAGTTGGAATAATACCATATCTGAGTGTACTTCTCTTTTTACAATAAAGTGGTGGCTGTTGTGCCCAAGGATTGCGGCAGGGGAATATTCTTTGAAGTACACGTACGTGTGTACGTGTGTACGTGT
>Ga0115005_10001279_pt1 | contig 19858 bp, 17 predicted proteins | sample ArcOceMetagenome_FD_87163 | JGI IMG/M metagenome (GOLD analysis project Ga0115005, IMG submission 87163) | Marine eukaryotic phytoplankton communities from Arctic Ocean - Arctic Ocean - Greenland ARC118M Metagenome | ecosystem: Environmental > Aquatic > Marine > Oceanic | place: Arctic Ocean... | reverse complement strand
GCCACATCCCGTGTCTGCTACGGTAATCACTACGCTTTGACTTTTAGTCTCGTTAAACGACTTGATAGTAAGCGAATCTCCTTCTTCCATCGCCTGCGCAGCATTTACGAAAAGGTTCACGAGTACTTGGTTTAACTTGCCAGTTTTTCCTTGGATGGGTAAGGCATCCCCCAATTCTTGGTGGATTTTTATTCTATGTTTGAGTTCACTGTTTACCAGCCTCAGCGCGTGGTTTACACAATCGTTAACGTCAATAGTCTCGTCATCAGGGATGTCGGCATCATGGGAGAACGAACGTAAACTGGTTATGATATCCGTTACTCGGTTTAATCCATCTTCAGACTCGTTACAAATATCGTTAATTTCATCTACTAACGACTCTAGTTTATGTTGCGCCTGCCAAGCTATGGCGTCGTTTTTTAGCTGGGCTCGCTCTTCCTCGCTTTCGCTTTTGGCTAGATTTTCCACAATACCTTGCATATCGAGTAAAGCCGGGATTATATTTTTCAAAAAGTGAATGTTGCTATTGATAAAGGCTATAGGGTTGTTGATTTCATGGGCGACACCCGCAGCTAAAAGGCCTAGTGAGGCCATTTTTTCAGAATCAATTAAGCTTTTTTCAACCTGCGCTTTTTCCTCTTTTAGCCTAACGGTTTCCAGCGCCATCATTTTAGCTTGCATGCCCATGGCAATTTGTTCTGTAAAGGTGCGATAGCGGTTAGCCATCTCTACATATTCTTGCGTGTAATACCCCAATGACTGATGACAAAATACAATAACAGCTTGCTGTTGATGTACTTTAAACGGGCAGTAAAGCACTGAGGTAACGGGGGAGTCGAAAAGGATGATATGTTCTTGCCACGTAGGCTGCTGCCTAATATTAAATAATGCAATTGGTGTACTTTTAACTGCGCGAGAAAGAGTGTCGTCTATGTTCCAGATGGTGTTTAGCAGCGGGCTGTGAGTGCTGTTAATACATCTCATCCGCTTTGGTCCATCGTTTTCAAGCACAAAGCACACTTCGTAATTATAGAGCCCTTTAAATACCTCAAACATTTTCATGTAAAGGTCTTGTTCATTTTCAGCCGTTAGCAAAGCATGAGTGCCTTCAAGTAAGGCGTCGGTTTCTTTTTTGTGCGCTTCAGCCTGCTGCTTTAGCCTATAAACAAGAGCAAGGTCTTCTAGAACATTTTCGTAATCTCTATTCATTGAGAAAATACTATAGCTGATATCATAAGGTTACCGTGTCTATTCTTGCCGTCAAGAAAGCGCCCTTGCTCACCGAAGGTAAAAGGGCCACATATTGGCAGCGAAGCAAACTCTTTTTGTAGCGAGGAAAGCATCTGTTTGATTTCATCTCCCACCATAAGACGGCATCCTGCGCAATAGATCATAAGCACTCCCACGGGCTTTCTGTTTTCGGGCAATAGCATAATGGCATTATTGATAACACGTTGAGCGCGAGACGTAAGACTTGCAATACTCCCTTCCATCAACACTAAGCTGTCGTTCTCTTTCACCTCGGAAAATACATTAAGCGCGCCGTTTTCATTTACCGAATCGGGGTGACACAAAAGATAATTTATCGCTCCATCTTCTAACTCAACCGGGCGACCTAGCGGAGCTGACGATGTAAGCCCGAGAATCTGCCCGCCATTAAGTTGTTTTTCAATTAGGTTATTGGTTGCGTGGTTATATGCGTAGCTGGCTGGAACACCATCGAGTTCAACGAGCTGCCTTCCGTGAGCTTTCGACACAGAAAATTCTTTATCCGTAGGTTTATAGCCTGAGCTATAGCTAAGACCCAATGGGGTGGAGGGGAACATAGCCACAACTGCAAGGGTTTGTGGGCCTATTGCGTCTGATGTCACGGTATTCCAATTCCCTTGTACGGTATTGTCGGCCATGGAACCGCCAAAAATTGGCACATTTTCCCCCACAACGCTGGCAAAACCTTCCAATATTCTCTCTTCTTCGCCAGGAGGAAGCGCACACCAAATCAAAGCGGGGCTTTCATAGGGTCGACCGGAGTTTTTAAGAGCATTAATCAGTGCGTTTGCGCCAGCCTGAAAGGGGCCGTTATCAACTACATTTGCACTGCCTACGCCGTAAGCGCCTTCATCATCAAACACGCAGAAAAAAGCCAGATCGCAAGTCGCTTTAACCGTTTGACTGTCGCAGAGAAGGGAACCCAAGCAAGAACTAGATACAAGAAAAGGAAATTGATAAGGAGAGAGCGACGCTTGTATTTCTGCAAAAGGTAGCTGGGAATTTCCGTAGCCAATAACCAACGATGGCGATTTATTTTTAAATACTGCAGAGACGCGGGTACCCAACTCTGCCGTATCAGCACATTCAATTTCAACCGTTTCTATCTGCATTCTTACCTACCTTTTTCTTTCAAATCTAAGAATAGATGAAAATTAGAAAAGCTTTATTAACTATTAGTCGAATTGGTTAGGCGAACTCGCTCTAGTTATCAAGATAGAATTTATCGTGGAAAGTATAAACCCAGGTTGGTTGATAAATCACCAGTATAGTTATTGCCATACCGTTTAGTAATGCTTCTGGAAAAACCAAAAGAGGCACAAGCAAAATATAATTGTCGAAGACAATATCCCAAGAGTAGACGCCCTCAGCGTAATAAAAAGTACCTAGAGCAAGCGTCTTCAACGCTATTGAAAGTGCTGCGGGGAAGAAAGCGCAGACGAATATATAAACAAAGAGCTGTCGCGGTATGCGATGAAAAGACAGCATATAGAAGAGGTAGGTGATGCCTATGGGAAGTATTGTACCGAGCAGCGCGTTGACCCCAAAGTTCTCCCACGCGCCATATCCGATGGTATGGGCACCGAGCAAAGCGATAAAAGATGCGATAATCGCGTTTCTAAAACCAAGCATAAGGGTAAGTACAGAAAGGCCCAGAAAATGGACATCCAAGCCTTCATAAATACCAGCTTTAAAGAGCCACAGCACGAATAAAGAAGCGGCAGTGCCAAAAATAAGGTGTTGCTGATTTTTATTTTTGGCAAATTGAGCCAAGTCGATCTGTTTGATAGCGCCCAACAAAAACGCGCCATAAGCTATAAAAGCTAAGACTTGTAGTGTACTCACGTTTACTCCTTGGCTGTGGCTTTCACGCGTTTTTTCCGTACCTAACTTTTGTAGTCAGCCCAGATAGGAGCGTGATCAGAGGGCTTTTCAATACCTCTAAGTTCATAATCAATCCCAGCGTCACTGAGATTTGCATGTAAGGATTTTGTGGCCAATATAAGATCGATTCGAAGGCCTCGGTTGTCGTCGAACCCTTTTGAACGGTAGTCAAACCATGAAAACTTATCATTGGTTTCTGGATTTAGTGAGCGAAAACTATCTTCAAAGCCCCAACTCATCACGGTGTTCAACCATTCACGCTCTTCTGGTAAAAAACTACATTTACCTGTTCTTAACCATCGTTTGCGATTATCTTCGCCAATACCAATATCTAGGTCGGTATGAGAAATGTTGACGTCACCCATGACGATGATGTTTTCATCAGGCGTGTGGTTATCGTTTAGATAAGTCATTAGGTCTTTATAAAACTTACGTTTTGCAGGGTATTTCGTCTCGTGCTTTTCGTTTTCGCCCTGAGGGAAATAGCCATTTAGTATGGTAACGGGGTCACCGGAACCATCTGTAGTTTTCAAGATGATCATGCGACGTTGCGCTTCATCATCGTCAGAAGGAAACCCCATTGAAACCGAAAGTGGCTCTTTTTTTGCCAAAAAAGCGACGCCGTAGTGGCTTTTCTGCCCGTGAAAATATACGTGATATCCCATAGCTTCAACAGCGTCTACGGGAAACTGTTCATTATGAACCTTAATCTCTTGTAGGCCGATTATGTCTGGTTGGTGGGCATCTATTAGTGCCTGTAGCTGGTGAAGACGTGCGCGGATACCATTTATGTTAAAAGAAATTACTTTCATGCTTAATTAGTCAGTTGTTTCACGTTGGAGCAAGTTTACCAGAAAGCGAAGATGCCCTTAATGCTCAATTTTTTGTATATTAATGCAATAGGCCGATTGTATAGATTAAGTTTATTTATAGCTTACGCTGAAAATGAGCTGTAAAGAGTGTTGTCGTTGGCCTGAGGTGCCCACTAAAGGGTGTCAACTACCATGTTCTTCGAAGCACTTGTAGCCTGAAATTGCATACCTAATTTAATTAAGTATTCGAACCATGCGTTAGCATCTCGCACGATATTATCGACAAGGTTTTCATTGTTCAGAGCAAGTTCAGGCAGCAATGCATCGACACATTGTTTGAAAGACACCCACGATTTAGCACACTCAGACATCGCTTTGTAATAATGAGTAGGAATGGCTTGCTCCATCGCATTTAACCGTCTTGAAATGATATTTGCCCCCATTGATGAGCCAAGCCAAACGTAAATGGCGGCTATCGCAGACGTTATTGGTGAACGAAAAGTAGGTAGCAAGTTTGAATGAGCATGGGTGTCTTTAGATGTGCGCTCACCAAGACCACTTTTTACTGAGCTAGTCTCTTTATCCGCTGCAAAAGTACCGTAAGAACTATCAGGTTTTGTTTGGTGGGTGTCTCTGTAAGAAGGGTCATGTATTCCATTCAAAATAGTGTGGTTAGCATCTAGCGCATGGATGTCTTTGCTAATCGCGGCTAACACCGCATTGCTGTCAATCATCGCGGCTATTTGAGCTAGCCTTGCTTCTGCATCTCCCGCTTGCTTTACTGCACCAGCGGTGGTTTGGTGAAACTCCTTCATAATCGCAAGTACCGCGCAATACGCTACCTTATTAAACAGGTGTTCGTGATGATAAATCGAAAAAGGAAAAGTGTTTTCTAAAGCAGTGTGGTTTGCTTGGGTGTCTTGCTTAAGAGCAGTGAAAAGGTTTCGCATGGCCTACAGTTCTTCTTATTCTTGCATATGCATCATCGATTCTATGTAACGTTTTGCTGAATGCTTTGCTTACATGGTAATCGTGGGTGTCTTTGTACAACAACAATATCATGGGTGTCTTTGTAAAGGGTAGAGCGTGAGGAAGTTTTTCACGTTTATTGCATTGCGCCTAATAATGGTGCGGGTATACTTGCGGCAAATTTAAAGATAGGTAAAAACACGTGTTCCCAGAAACTATTGCAGACAAGTTAAGTGATGCTGTCATCGAGCAGGCGATGAAGCTAAGCGCCGAAGAACGACAAGAGCTGGTGGTCAGCTATATTGCTAAAGCGAATGAAATCTGGTTGGTGCAAGGCACCGAAGGGTTTGTGATGTTCGAAGATGGAGAAAACGTGCAATTACCCGTTTTTCCTCATAAGGACTTAGCGCAAAAGTTTGTAAGCATGAACGATATACAGGGGCAGTGTGTGAATATCGCGCTTGACGAATTTACGCAAACTTGGTTGCCCGGTTTAGAGAAAAACGGTGTGGAGCTTGTGATGTTTCCAACCACAAGCGATGTTGAAAACTTAGTGATGACTGCCGAAGACTTGGCTGCAGAATTAAACGGTAATTAATTCGTTTTTTATGATTTCTGAAGATGCATTGTTACCTCTTGCACAATCGCTCGCAGATGCAAAAGGGTGGGATGATTTTACGCGAACACTGATGTTATCGGGAAAAGCGCTAGCGCCATTGCCGCTAGACGCACGAACCGAAACAAACGCAGTGGAAGGGTGCGAAAGCCCAGTATGGATTGCTTTCTCGGAGAACGAAACACGTGTGATGGCCTATTCTCCAAGTAAGGTAATTCGAGGCGTACTTGCGGTGTTATTGGAAAAAGCGAACGCTTTGACGCAACAGCAGCGCGAAAACTTTGACTATGAACAATATTTATCGCGCTGCCAACTCGAACGTTATTTAAGCCAGTCTCGCGGAAATGGTATACGGTCAGTAATAGCTAAACTAAAAGGTCTTTAGTGAGTAAGCTTTTACTGGCTTATTTATTTTTAGCTTCTATCCACTGACTCATATACTTACTGGCACTTAGTGTCTGATGCCATAGAAGACTTTGCATAAACAAAGTTTTTCTGTGTCCGTCAATCTCGTTTTTTAAGCTTATCATTTTATCTGTTAATGAAATGTCGGGCTGTTTTGCACTAAATATGTCGAGTGTTTTCTTCGCTTGAAGGCTAGCAGATTCCCACACGTCTTTGTTGGTATACAGCGACACGGCCTGATTAACGTAATCTTGAATAACCTCTGGTTTTGTGATGTCGGTGCTACACACGGCACCCGGCCATAGATCAGTCTGCGAGCTGCACTCAGTGCTTTCATTTTTGCTTGTAGAAATGATTCCTTCTACACCTACCCATGTGGTAATCGATGGCGTAGAGCAGCGCATTGCGTCAAGTAGTTTTCCTTTTATCCCTGCGCCAAAGCGCAGGGGGGCAATTAGCACTTTAGCGCTAGCCATTAACGATGTAACGTCTTCTGCCCAACCTTTGACTAAGAAACCTTGTTTGTCGTTATGTAACTGTGTCGCTTTTTTAGGAGGGTAGGCGCCGTAAATGTGAAGCTCTGCATGGGGAAGCGCTTTTTTAATAGCGGGCCAGAGCGTTTGCTTAAGATGCAAAACTGCGTCCCAATTTGGAGCATGACGGAAATTTCCGATATGAATGAAATGTGCACGCTCTTCAAAAGTTGTCGAGTATGAAGGTGTTGGCCCCACAACCAAAGGATGGTAATAAAGTTGCGACTTTGGTACGCCATAATGTTCGGTAAGAAGTGCCATCTCCGATTCGGAAATTATCAGAGTGAGGTCGCTCCTTAAAATGGCCGCTATTTCTCTTTGCGCGAGCTCGCTATTTAACGCTGCATATTTGGCATCGCCACATCGCTTAACGGCGTCATGTCTAGCTTGACGAAGGCTATGCATATCTTCTGTATTTAAAATACGCACTGCATTCGGGCAACTCTCTCTCACACGCCATGAAAACTGTTCTTCCGTCATATATCGGTCGAAAATAACCACGTCCGGCTTCAACTTTTCAATTGAGGTGTTGAATGAGCTGCAGTTCAGTGCAACTGAATAAGTATCTACACCAAGCGTTGACAAGTCTGCCTTATGTTCACTTTCAGATGCAGCAGTGAGGAATGACACGTTGAAGTTATAGGATACACAGCGGGTGATGATCGATTGCATGTTCTGGCCCGCTGCTGATGAATTTGGCTCAGGCCACACGTAACCAATGATTACTACATTTAACATGATAGTGATTTTTTAACTTTTATTAGAATTGGCGTCAAAGCGACATGATTTTAAACGCATACATGCTAGCACAATTTTCTCTTTTGATATCATTCAAGACAATACGCCCAAGAAAATCTAATTCTTTTAGGTAATTACCCTGAGTTTTTCTTTGTTTTACAATAATCGGTATAGATTTTAGAGCGGCGCGTTATAATAATGGCGCGTCAGCTACTACAAATAAATGGTGTAATTTCGGCCGATAGCGACGCCTAAATAGGCAAAGGCTTTTTTCAAAGTTTGAAACTAGGCGCTAACAGGACTCACATTACGAAAAATAAAGCGTTTTAGTAACGTAATGATATCTATGGAAATCATACTTTTTTACTAGAGCGTAGTTGTTGACCAACCCGTTTTTTAAGCCTATACCTTAACAAAGAAGGCGAATGGAGGTGCCTTGAACGCTAAATTGGGAAGGGCGGCATTAATGAGAGTGCACGAATGAATTTAGAAGAACTAGTTTCGAAGGCGGAAAATCTCTTCGTTTTACCAGACTCGGTTACCCGGCTAAAAGCTTGTATGGATGATGAAGCTTCAAGTATCGATGACATCGGCGATATTATTGCTTTCGACCCCTCACTAGCGACACAACTGCTGCGGGTTGCAAACTCTGCGTTATATCGGTTTCCAAACAAAATAGATACGGTAACCCGAGCTATACAAGTCGTGGGTACACGTTCCACTTATGATCTTGCGCTCGCCTATGGCGTAAGTCAGGCATTTAGTGATATCGACGGTCAATTAGTTGATTTGGATAAATTCTGGGAACAGAGTGTATCGTGCGGACTGTTGGCCAAATACTTTGCCGACATGCGCAATATACGCGAGCCGGAACGTCTTTTTGTTGCTGGTTTACTGCATAATATTGGTGAGTTAGTAACGGTTTCGTTACTGCCAGAATCAGCGACACGATGTCAGGCTTTTAACACGCGTGTTAGTCCATCTGAGTTGCAGTTTGGTGTTCTTGGCTTTACCTATACTGAGTTGTCTGCGAAGCTCATCGAAAAGTGGGGCATTCCTAGCTCGATACATACCCCCATTGCTAACATTCACAAGGGAGATGATAACTCAGAAGGCATTGAAGATAAGATATTACAGCTTTCTTACGTTTTAGCCCTTGATAATGTTAACCCTGAGATATATCCAAGCTATCACAATCTAAAACCAGAACAGCATGAAGCGCTTTCATTAAACCGAGAGGATTTGGAAGATGCATTAGATATCACTAATCTACAATGTATCTCAGTTATATCCTTGTTTAATCCTAACGCGTTCATGTTGTATTAACTTGAAGCGCATATTGCGCTTCAAGGGAAAGCGTAGCTGTTAGTCGAATATAGCTACGGTTTGTCTACTAATTGCAATTACTTCATTGTCCTTGTCCCATATCGTCGCTTCAGTGTGCCCATATCCGTCAGCCGCTTGTCGAGTATGCGCCTTATACCCAAACCAGTCCGTTGGGCTTACGGCTTTATGAGGATGAATAAACTCTAAATTCCAGCTCACCGTGCTCGCTGGAGCAGGTAGCTTCATCATTTGAAGTAGCGTTGGCGGCCACGCATCAATCATGGTGATAATGTGAGCGTCAGTAATAGCCTCTGGAGCGTGTTTAAAACGCATAAATCCGTGGTAGTGACTCGTTTTTCTGCGGGTGAAAGGAATACCGCCATCCTCTATGGCTAAATCGAAATAACGCAAAAACTTAGGCGTAACTTTTGGGATTTGAGGAATAAATTTAGCTTTAGTAGGAAGCGGCATGTCATGTTTCTCAGTATTTTCAACACGAATGCCAGACTGTCTAGCAACACCAAAACACGCTTGAGAAAAAACGCAGCTCTTGCCTTCTTGAGTCGCATGCGCGGTGAATTGAGAAACGTTTTTACCCGCTCTAAGCAACGTAACCTCTATGGAAAAGGGCGCTTCAAGTGACAATGGCCCAACAAAGTTAGTGGTGAAAGAGCGCAATACTTGATTATCAGTGACTTGCTGCTTTACCGCTGTGTATAGCATGCCTGCAGAAATACCACCGAATGCAGTGCGGCCTTGCCCCCATGTTTTCGGAATGACGAGTCCATCAACGCGCCATGTATTGTCAGATGTTTGTGATAATTGAGGAATATTGAGCAATTCGTCTACTGTCATGCTTACTTGTCTGGTCTGATGAGTTGTATGAATATAATCGTACCCTAAGCGCTGTCGGACGGAAAGCCTGACTTAGTAATTCTCGTTATGTTTACAAATAAGTAACAATTAGTTGTCTATTTTTTTACCTGATGCGTAGACTGGGGATATCGTCACTTAAAAGGACTGTTATGGCCCATACTCACGTTGAAGGTGTTCCTGCTGCAGAAGCTGGGGTATCTAGAAGTTACCGGAACTACGTTTTATTCATATTGACCTTGGTCTACGCTTTTAATTTTATCGATAGACAGATTATTGGGATCCTCTCTCCCTTCATTAAAGCCGACTTAGGCTTGGATGATGCCCAATTAGGATGGCTAAAGGGTATCTACTTTGCCCTTCTTTATACGGTAATGGGGATCCCCATTGCATGGCTTGCTGACCGCTACAGCCGCGTTAATATTATTGCTATCTCACTCACATTGTGGAGCGGGTTTACCGCTGCATCGGGCTTAGCAGCGAACTACATGCAGCTAGCTATTGCACGAATTGGTGTGGGTATTGGAGAGGCGGGTGGTAGCCCTCCTTCGCACAGCATCATTTCAGACCTGTTTCCCAAAGAAAAGAGGGCGGGCGCACTTGCGATTTATTCGTTAGGTATTCCCTTTGGCGTTATGTTGGCATTTTTCGCCTCTGCCTTCTTTTTACAAGGTGGCTCGGCTGACTGGCGTACCGTTATGTATAGTGTGGGCATTCCAGGGGTTATCCTTGCTATATTACTCAAGCTTACAGTGAAAGAGCCCTCCAGAACAGCATCTGCGCCAAGCGATGACATAGCCAATAAACCAAGCGTAAAGTCGTCGCTAAAAACCTTGCTTAGAATACCTACTTGGTGGGGAATGGCGCTGGGTATCTCATTTGGTTCTTTCGGAAACTACGCAATCTCAACATGGGTGATTGATTATTATGTGCGCGCCTTTGCGGGGTTAGATATAACACAGCTGCTCATCGTGTTTGGTATTATTAACGGTACCGCTTATGCCCTTGGTGTTTGGTTAGGTGGTTATATTGCCGACCGTTGGGGGAAACACAATAAAAAAGCGTACGCGTTACTTCCTGCTATTGCGTTGATCATTGGTGTTCCCGCATTCTACATGTCTCTTCAAGTGCAAGATTTATGGATGTCGGTTGCATTAATGGCGCTGCTGCTATTTACCAGTGGCTCATACTTAGGCCCTAGTTTTGCGATGGCGCAAACCCTTGCACCGCTAAACGTAAGGGCAATGTCTACAGCGCTCTTTTTCTTTGTTCTCAATATTATTGCGCTGGGTGGTGGACCTACACTTACGGGTATTATCAGTCAGGCTCTGGTTCCTTCTTTGGGCGAAACAGAAGCGCTTAGGCAAGCACTTATTTACCTAGTGATACCCTATGCGATTTCTATTGCTGTATTTTTGTGGACGAGCACTAAAATTGTAAAAGACTGGGAAATGGCAGAAGCAAGGGGCTTGTAGTATTATCATCACTTTCTTCTAAGGGGCTGATTTTAAGCCCCTTATTTGTTTATATTTGAGGGAGTCTTCGGTGTCTTCTACTGATTTAAGTTTCCACTTTGCCCATGCGAATGGATTTCCCGCGGGAAGTTATAATGCGATGTTTTCCGCACTGCCTGATAACTTTAATCGTTTGCACGTTGAGCGTTTTGGCCATGATCCCAAGCTGCCAGTTAACGGTAATTGGCGAAACCAAGTTCAAGAGCTCATTAAGCACATAAAAAAAGAAAACAAAGATCCTCGTGGTGTATTTGGGGTAGGCCACTCATTCGGCGCCGTCATCACTTACATGGCAGCTTGCGAAGCACCAGAGTTGTTTAGGGGGATCATCTTGTTTGACCCGCCTTTGGTGGTAGGCCCGCTTAGTTATTTTTTTAGATTTGCTAAGTATACGCCTCTGATAAATAAGCTTACTCCAGCTAAGCTTGCGCAAACACGAAACACGAGTTGGCCAAAAAGTACCGATATGGTCACGTATTTTCACGGCAAAGCTTTGTTCAGAGATATGGATAAACGGTGTGTAAGAGACTATGTGAAGTCGGTAACAGCAGAAAAAGGAGACGCTATATCGCTTACCTTCAAAGCTGATGTGGAGGCAGCACTCTTTCGAAATATATCGCATAATCTTGGCAAGTATAGAGGGAAGTTAAAATGCCCGGCGATTTTAGCAACGGGCAGTACAAGTAAGGTATGTAGACCAGAAATGTATGCTCGACTAATGAAGCACAACAATATTGAGCACGTTGTTTTGGACGGCGGGCATATGTTCCCTCTAGAACACCCAGAAAGGGTTGCCGCGTTTATCAAAGAAACCCTTACACATTGGAATTGTTAGCGAGAAGCTTGATTTTGGCGCTAATGCGCCAAAATCAAGTTTATGGCTTTTTAATCAGACTTTTTAGTGGGGCTTAGGCCACCAACGGGTTGTCCAAGCATTTCTCTTGTAACAAGAACCACGCCTTTTTCTGATACGCGGAAACCACGAGCTCTGTCTTGTTCGTGGTCGTATCCAATGGTGGTGCCTTCTGGTATCACGCAACCGCGGTCGATAATTACTTTCTTTAGCTTGCAGTGACGTTTAATCTCAACATCGGGAAGGATCACTGCGTCCTCAATGAGGCCGTAAGAGTGAACCCTAACGTTAGAAAAGCAAATAGACGAGCGCAGTGTGGAACCAGAAATAATACAGCCACCTGAAACCACAGAATTAATTGCTTCGCCCCTTCGGTCATGGTCTTCCCAGACAAACTTCGCAGGTGGCAGCTGTTCCTGATAAGTCCAAATTGGCCATTTTCTATCGTACAAATTAAGTTGCGGAACCGGTGCGACCATTTCCATATTGGCCTCCCAGAAAGAGTCTATTGTACCTACGTCTCGCCAATAAGCGTTGTCGCTACCGCTCTGTTCGAAGGGGAACGCGTATACGGGATGGTCAGCGATGATAGATGGAATGATATCCTTACCAAAATCCCGTTGAGAACCCATGTTTTCGGAATCTACGCGTAGCTGTTCGAAAAGAAACTCAGTATCAAACACGTAATTACCCATTGAGGCCAAGCATCGAGACGGGTCATTGGGAAGTGGAGTAGGGTTGGCAGGCTTTTCTTCAAATCCGATAATGCGGTAGTTTTCGTCCACCGACATTACGCCAAAAGCGCCAGCTGCCTCTTCAACGGGTACTGACATACAAGAGACGGTCATTTTAGCACCCGATTCCTTGTGCTTAGCCAGCATGTCGCCGTAGTCCATTCGATAAATGTGATCGCCGGAAAGTATCATCACATATTTAGGGAGCTCATCTCGGATTATATCGATATTCTGAAAAACAGCGTCGGCAGTGCCTTCGTACCAGTTGTCTGAGAAACGCTGAGAGGCGGGTAAAATCTCGACGGATTCACCAAGCTCTTTCTTGAAGTGACCCCAGCCTCTGACTAAGTGCCGGATGAGAGAGTGAGACTTGTATTGTGTGACAACACCTATTCGCCTTATGCCTGAATTAACACAATTCGAAAGGGGGAAGTCGATAATTCTAAATTTACCACCAAAGTAAAGTGCTGGCTTAGCACGCCAAGTGGTGAGTTCGTGCAACCTAGACCCTTTACCTCCGGCGAGGATAAGCGCATAAGTATCGCGTGTTAAGTTACTGATGTAACGTGAACTCTGATCTGCCATTTCCTATAAACTCCTGTCAAAAAGCGATAGTTGAATATCGATAGAAATATAAAAAGAAAGCGAAGTGTTGCGATTGATAGCGCTATACATTGAACCCCTTGATTGAGGGGCTTTTTAATAACATAACTTCATATTACACAAGATATTTTAGAATGACAGTGTGATTTATAACCTTTGTGATGAAATAGTAAATTTATTTAAAATTTTGTTTTTGGCAGTGAGCCCCTCCATACAAAGACACCCACTTTAATGTTTGACTGCACTCCATACAAAGACACCCACCTTAATGTTTGACCGTGTCAGTTTTCTTTTTAAGAAATTTAGTCAAGAATGGAAAAATCTAAGCGAGACATCCAACAATACGTAAGCAAGACATGCAATCGAAGCTTAAAACTGACCACTTAAAAATAATACTTACCAAGACACCCATCTCATAAACCAAAGCCAATTGCTCATCAGCTTAGCGAAACGCAATGAAACGATATCGACTATGTTGCCTCAAAAATATTCTAGTTTCTGAAAAAGTTTTTTAATCGATAACGTTTAGCGCATCTTTCGGGCAACGAGTCGGTTATATACCCTTATATCTGAAGTCATTCTTTACTAAATGCGGCTCACTTTATTATTGATACCTTTAGTCAAGAGCTATGGTTGGGTGTCTCGCCAAGAGTTTTAGTCAAGAGCTATGGTTGGGTGTCTCGCCAAGAGTTTAAGGTCAATATGTGCGCTAGGAAGACCAATCTGTAGGTGACAAATGTTAATAAAATGTTATATTTAGGCGGCTGACTTTGACTTGGATTCTCAGATGAGTGTATTGAAAAAACTTTTAGTGTTAGTAGGCGTGTTAATTACACTGTTTGTAGCCACAAGTTTCTTTATTTCTAAAGATTACAGTGTCGAAAGAACGATTGTTATTAATGCAGAACCATCGGAAATTTATCCGTATGTTGTTGACTTAAAGGAATGGAGCAAATGGGGAGTATGGTTCAAACGAGATCCAAATATGGAGCTCGAATTTTCTGGGCCCGATAGAGCTATAGGTATGCGATCTGAGTGGAAAAGTGAAACTGAGGGTAACGGTGAAATGGAAATTACCCAGTTAGAACATAACAGACGAGTTCTCTATCGTCTTTACTTTCCAGATTTTGATATGGGCTCTAATGGGGCGGTAGAAATAAAGCCTACTTCTAACGGTTCTATCGTTACTTGGCGTGATGAAGGCACGGTAGATAATAACCCTATTAATCGTTACCTCGCTCTGATGATGGATGGCATGATTGGTCCAGACTTCGAGATGGGGTTAGAGAACTTAAAAATCCTCGCTGAAAAGAGCTGAATAAACAGCTCAACCTGATCTCAAAAGAACGTCACCTAGTATAAGAGACAAAGAGTCAACGCTAACGAACTATGAATCAAAAAAAACGACTCATCTCAGGCTTATCGCTCAACAAATTAGCCGACCTTTTAATTTCCGCCAAAACAACGCTTACAGCACTTCTAGTGAGTGTAGGAGCTCCTGTATGGATGATTGGCTGGCTTGTTCCAATAAGGGAGTCTGGCGCACTTCTACCTCAAGTACTTATCAGTGTTTATCTTCGAAATTATGCGGAAAGACACAAGGTTTGGCGTCTAGGCATGTTCATCCAAGCATTCTCAGTAATGGGAATTATAGCGTCTGTAACTCTGTTTACTGGATTTACAGCTGGGGCGGGAGTGTTACTGTCTCTTGTTATTCTTAGTATTGGTCGTTCAGCGTGTTCTTTAACAGTCAAAGATATTGAGGCGGACGTTGCGAAAAAGGGCAAACGAGGTAATTTAATTGGCATCGCTTCGACAATTTCAGGGCTGGTAACGCTATGCATTGCTATCCCATTAGTTGTTTTTGAAGGCGCACTTTCTTCAAATATGCTTTTAGTAATTTTGTGTGCAAGTTTGCTTTCGTTTGGTGCTACTTTGATTTGCGTGTGGCCTATCAAAACACGTGTAGATGCCGGTGATAAGTCACGCGACACCTTTAGTGTTGATTTCGATTCTACCGTTTATAAATTTATATTTGTAAGAGGGTTGTTCGTCCATTCTGCATTAGTCGCCCCTTACTTCATGATTGAACGCGATGGAGATGTGCAGGAATTGTTGCCAATTTATATTGGCGCTGAAGCACTCGCAGCGCTGTTATCGTCCATAGTCTGGGGTAAAATTGCAGATAAGAGTGCAAAGCTCACACTTCAGCTTTCTGGAGTTCTCGCTTTATTTGCATGTGTAGGGCTTCTCACCCTAGATTCAACGTCTATTTTCATTTCGGCCCTTTTGTTTTTTGTGCTAGCAATAGCGCATGCGGGAGTTAGAACAGGAAGGAAAACATATAGCTTGGATGTGAAGGAGGGGCACGAAAGAACCGAGCTCGTTGGATTTTCTAACACGGCTATAGGACTCATTCTATTAGGTTTCGGCGCGCTTTACGCAGCTTTGACATCTATTCTATCTTTTACCGTCGTTTACATTATGTTGGTAATGCTTGTGCTAGCGATTTTAGCAACGGTCATACTACCTAATGAAAAGTAGCAGTCTAACCACCTAAGCACGAGGCTGCTGATTTTAGCTTTGCTATTCTCTTTCTGTTCGTACTTTTCTTGAAGAGCTCCATGGATTCACGGTCTCCCGCGGCAAAGGAGAACGTGTCTTCAAAGTTTGTGATCATTTGGAGCCATTTAGCTTGATTAATACCAAGCTTCGTTAACCTGTTATTGAGTTTTATTACCTTGGAATCTGAAGAGTTGTCAGTCATCATTTCTATTGAGGAATTTAGAAGCGCACAGTAATCTGTCAAGAAGTAATTAATGGCGCGACTAAGGTTCACGGTGGCGATAGTTTTAAACGGTATGAGCCCTTTTATACGTTTACTTTTAGCGATGTAGCGCAGCCTTCTGTTTATGCTAGTATGTAACGAATCGTGTAGGTGAGTGGCTACTTTTGCTCGTACTGGATTCAAATCGACATAAGCCATGCACGACAATAACGCCTTTTCCGTCAACAGGGCTTGAGAACGAAATCGGCCCTCCCAAAATCGGCCTGTACAGTCATCTTCTGCGTTGGCTTTCCTGGCAATATATTCATTAAGGTTCCTCATGAACCAACTAATATCGTGAAGTCTTCTCCTATAAATTTCAGCAGTATTTTGTATTGTTTTTAATTCACTCTCGCTTACCGATTCACCTCTTAAATACTTTCTGGTAAGCAGCGTTCCTTTATGCATTTTATGCCATTGCACTAGCACATTGTCTGTAGACCAGGAACAGGCAGCTTTTTTGTCAACGCATAGCACTATATGCACGTGGTTACTCATCACGGCATATGCACAGATGTCGATCGCGAATATGGTACCAAGAAACAAAAGTCTTTTTTCGACCCACGACTTTCTGTGTTCGTAGCTAACATCGTTTTTTGCGTCGTAGCCACAAAGATAGCTTCGACGGACGCACCGTGAGATGCAGTGATAATAGGGAGTGTCTTCAAGACTTATTAGAGATTTTCTACTTTGAGCCATTTTATCTTGTCAAAAAAGCTTACGGTCGCACGACCATATCAACATTTAGTGCATCTTGTGACCTGACTGAAAGCACTGTTTAGGAACAGGTTTAACGAGATAAACAACAATGAAGACACCCATTGTATTTTTAACTTCTGAGAGGTTTAGTACGAAGAAGCAAATATAAATATTTAAGGCGTTGATTGCAGGTAAGTTACGAAGACATCCAACGCAAAAATAGTTATTCAAATGATAAGTCACAAAGACACCCATCGCAATATCGTCTCATTTCCTTTCAAAAAAAGGTTTTGTGTCTGATATGTGCATATTTTCAAATTAATTGTAGCAGAGATATATCTAGAAAAATTATGGATGGATGTCTTTTAAACAGAGTAAATTTGTATTGGGTGTCTTCTTATCCTTATGCAGTATTTTTGAAGGTCGCGTTTATAAGCTGTTAGTCAAGCGAGCTGCGTGTATTTTCATACACGCAGTCCTGAGTAATCATTTCGCAAGAAGGGCATTAGCAGCCTTTGAAATAGGCGCGCGTCCCAATGTGTCAGAGATATATGAAGATGCTCTAAGTAAGGTTTTCATATTAACTCCTGTAGAGACACCCATGCCATCAAGCATGTAAAGCACATCTTCAGTAGCCACATTCCCGCTTGCTCCTTTAGCGTAAGGACAGCCACCAAGGCCTGCAACCGCAGAGTCAATAGTTGATACGCCATACTCTAAAGCGGTATATAAATTGACGAGTGCCTGTCCGTATGTGTCGTGGAAATGTGCTGCTAGCTTATCGATTGAGATTTCTTTCAATACACTCTCTAGCAGGAGGCGTGTTTTTAATGGCGTACCCACACCAATTGTGTCGCCTAAAGACACTTCATAGCATCCCATATCAATCAGAGATTTGCTTACTTCTGCCACCGCGTCGGGGGAAATTTCACCCTCGTAAGGGCAGCCCATCACACACGAAACATAGCCTCTAACTTTTATGTCGTTTTCTTTAGCCATGCTGAAAACAGCCTCGAAACGCTTCAAACTTTCGCTGATTGAACAGTTGATGTTTTTCTGTGAAAACGACTCAGATGCAGCGCCGAAGACTGCTACTTCCCTAACTCCTGCTTCAATCGCAGTTTCTAGCCCCTTGAGGTTCGGTGTGAGAGCCGAATATTGGACTCTTGGTCGAGCATCCAATGCCTTGAAAACTTCATCGGAGTTGGCCATTTGAGGTACCCATTTAGGTGAAACAAAACTTCCGGCCTCTATGCGTTCTAAACCTGTATCCGAGAGCAACTCAATAAGTTTAATCTTTTGAGCGGCAGTTAATGCCAACTTTTCATTTTGTAAGCCATCACGTGGACCAACTTCAACAATGCTCACTTTTTTTGGAAACATGCCGTTAGCCCTCGTCAGCTTCTTTCGAAGAAAAAGCTAATAAGGTCGAACCTCCATCAACTAATTCGCCTGGCTGAAAGAAGAATTCTTCAACTGAGCCGTCATAGGGTGCGGTAATACTATGCTCCATCTTCATCGCTTCCATTACTAAGATAGGTTGACCTTTAGCAACCGGCTGATTTTTTTCTACTAAATGAGCAACAAGGGTCCCGTTCATTGGAGCGCTAAAGTTCGCATCAGCATCTGCGGAACTGTCGTCGCCCAGCGAAGGAGAGATAACACTGAACTTGGCATGGGTGTCTTTGTTAAATAGAGTATATTGACCATCATTATCAGAAAATGAATATGTGGTTTTATAGCCATCAATGGTGGCATGTAGAACGCCACCAGCAATCGAACCCGTTGCATTATAAGTGTTTTCGCCTATGGTTAATCGGAAACCGCAGGATACTCCATCATTTTGGTGTTGAACTTCAACCAGGATTTCTTGCTGATCGCATAGTAACGTTAAGTATTCAAAATGCCGACTGTTCGATCTCCAAGCCCCTGCTGCTGACCATACAGGTGGAGTCTTCTCTAAACCCTTGGCATTTTTCTTTCTGTGCAATAATGCTAGTAACGCTATCGCAGGTGTATTTACGTGGGTGTCATTGCTTGCGTCTGAATTAAACAAGGAATCATGATGCTTTTCTACAAATGTTGTTGTTAGTTCAGCTGAAACGAAAGCAGGATGACCAGCCACTCGCTTTAAAAAGTCGATGTTTGTGCTAACACCATCAATATAGTATTCGCCAAGCGCACTGATTAAACGCTTCAATGCGATTTCTCGATTCTCGCCCCATACAACAAGTTTCGCAATCATGGGGTCGTAGAAAACGCTAACTTCATCACCTTCAACCACGCCGGTATCAACTCGGACAACATCGGTCTCTTTTGGCGTACGAAGTAATGCTAAGTTGCCTGTAGAAGGCAAGAACTCGTTTCCTGGATCTTCGGCATAAATACGGGCTTCGAATGCGTGTCCCGTTAATGTAAGCTCATTTTGTTTTTTAGGTAATGGCTTACCTTCGGCTATGGTTAACTGCCAGTAAACCAAATCTTCGCGAGTAATCATCTCTGTAACAGGGTGCTCAACCTGCAGACGCGTATTCATTTCCATAAAATAGAAAGATTCGTCTTCGTCCAATAAGAATTCGACGGTGCCAGCACCTACATAATTGATTGCTTGTGCAGCCAAAATAGCGGCCTCGCCCATTTTTTCTCTAATTGAGGGAGACATATTGGGAGCAGGCGCTTCTTCTATTATTTTCTGATGTCTTCGTTGAACAGAGCAGTCTCGCTCGAAGAGGTAAACGCCGTTACCATGGGAGTCACAGAACACTTGGATTTCAACGTGGCGAGGGCGAGTGAGGTACTTCTCAACCAGCATATGGTCATCGCCAAAGCTGGCCATTGACTCACGTTTAGCTGCATTCAACGCTTGCGAGAATTCATCTGAATTCCAGACTTGTCGCATTCCCTTACCGCCGCCACCTGCAGCAGCTTTTAGTAATACGGGATAGCCCATGTCATCAGCCGCGCCTTTTAAGACAGCCTCGCTTTGCTCATCTCCATGATAGCCCGGCACTAAAGGAACGCCGGCTTGTTCCATGATGTGTTTCGCAGCAGATTTAGACCCCATAGCTTCGATAGCAGAAGCTGGTGGGCCTACAAAAATAATATCGTTTTTTGCACAAAGATTCGCAAACTCTGCATTTTCAGAGAGGAAGCCATAGCCTGGATGAATAGCATCTACACCGAGTTCCTTCGCTTTTTCAACG
>Ga0115005_10001278_pt1 | contig 19861 bp, 16 predicted proteins | sample ArcOceMetagenome_FD_87163 | JGI IMG/M metagenome (GOLD analysis project Ga0115005, IMG submission 87163) | Marine eukaryotic phytoplankton communities from Arctic Ocean - Arctic Ocean - Greenland ARC118M Metagenome | ecosystem: Environmental > Aquatic > Marine > Oceanic | place: Arctic Ocean... | reverse complement strand
GGAATTAGCCAAAGAGAGCGGCAAGGCCATAGAACTCAATAAATGGTATGACTGCACCGAAGAAGAGTACAGTATCGGTTTCAAAGCTGAGGCAGAGGAAGAATCTGCTCGATTGGCAGCAGAGGAGAAAGAATATATTGAAGCTGCAGAGGAGGCGGAAAGAATAAAATATGTCACAGAAGTCGCTCGAGATAGGGAGAAAAAGGATGCTGAAGAAATAGAAGATACGCTCGATAACTCTGAGGATGTAATGGATTTTTTACCTGAGGAAGGCTTTGACGCTAGATTTGACGAGGACATATCAAATGCCATTCATGAGACTCCCGGGAAGGATTTGAACGCCCTTGTAGAGAGCTTAACAGATGATGTAAGCTTGGATGATTTCTCACTTTCATCCAAGTTCGACGATGGTGGGGAAAATGTGGAAGATTTGAATAATTCAGCTGGAGGTGATGAAAAGCATGCAAGAAATGAGTTTTCCGCCACTGATGCTCAGAATGCAGCTTCTGGAGCTCATAGTAATTTCATGCCTCCTCCAGCCTTTGTTGCCGACGCAAAGAAGGTTACACGTACACTCAGGGAAGTTCAAAAGTTGACTGGTGATACCACTACTGATGAAGACTTAAATGTTAGCGAGAAGAAACAAGTGGATGAAAAGGCGCCTGATGGCGGACTTCAGTGGAACTGACTTGGAACTGAACATACAACTTTTCTCACAATGTTCGCACCGCTCTCTTGAACAATTCCAAATGTTGTCACCTTTTCACTATTAGTTATGTGTAATTAGCTCATCATTATTATTAAAACAAATACATTACGTGTGGGTTATAATTTATTATGGTGACAAACACGACCTACTAATCGATTGCATGAACAAATCGATGTTCAATTTTGTGCGCAGAACTTTCGTTACCTTGAGCAAATCATTTATAAGAAGGGCGCCTACGATACGCGGGGTATAAATGGTAAATAGAGTAAATTGTTTCACCATCCTATTGTTGAGACTACACCTGTAACTGTAAACGCTTGATATTTTCTGGATATGCATACATTGATTGAAGAAAGGGTTCAATACAAAATATTGCTTATTAATAATAAGCATAAAAAGAAACTGATGCCTGGAAAAGCATGGAAGCTACAGATTGTTCATGCTTTTTCTTTTGTGAGGGAGCCACCGTATTTCGACCAGGCCCCGTGATCCATGTGAAAAAGGGTCAAGGTAGGAATTCGCCATAGCTGCTGGAAGAGGAGAATACTAAGTTGGAGAGTTCATTCAGAATTTTGATTATGAAACTGAGACAAATAGGAGGCCTTTCACTACATTGTTCTTGCGCTATTTACCTTTCTTGGAATTACGACGGCCAGCCTTGCATCAGATCGCTCCATTATGACAACATCATCTTCAGATCCACAATTGGGATTTACTCTATGTTCATCAGAACGAATGAATCGAGCTGATTTATTCTTCTTCAGGAAAATTAATGATCCACAATGAAACTCATCATCGCAAAATGGCAAAAGGAAAAATTCTTCGGAAGCGACAGAAATCTCTGTGAATGAGATGGCATCGTATGAAGAAATACTACCCAACTTCCACCCAACATGATACCAGTGTCCAATTGCAGACGTACCTCTTTTGGGATGACAGTAACATTCGGCTTCATAAGGTATAATGTACACAATGACACTGACCTACATCTCGTGTTCACATGTAGACCAACCACCTCATAGTGGTGTTCAAACAAGTCCTGCCTATACCTCAAGATGAAAATTCCCTGTGCATAGATTTAGAGCCTAGACATTATAAACCACTTAGCTTCAGGCACCTGAAATACATCTATAGTGGTTCCAAAGAATGGATTCGCAGAGCGTTCAAGGATAGCACGCCCACAGTTCTATGGCTCATAGGGGACATATTGCTGGATACAGGCCAGAAGAGGTCCGCATTGCTAGCTACATTGCTACACGATCACTTCAAGGATGCCCTGCACTTCATAGTAATCGACTCTAAGACAATCATTCATAGCAGACTGTGTACAGGCTACGATATACATATGCAACAGATACAGAATTAGCTTCGATGATATGCAGTGCTGCCGTAGAGTTGTAGGGACTTTTTGTTGCGTGTATTATAAGGGGTCTGTATTCATCCAATGTATAAGACCCATACAGGTTGCTGATATTTCCAACCTCCTCATGTCAAAGCAGAGCCAGTACAAGAATCGAAGAAGATGTTTTCTTAGAAAACGATCGGTGAAAGTATATTCTTCTCTGAATTTAACATTAGAAGCTTGTTCCTATTCTGATGCATTTGCCTCAACAAACATCTGCTTGCTTCAATGATGATCTCTCCCGTGTAATCATTGAGCATCACTAGTAAAAATTAATCGTGAATCAATCGTGTACTACTGTAGATATTTGCCAGGCGCACACGTACGTGGTGTATAGCAGTAAATAAATAGTTGTTTGTCAATTGATTTACCAGAACAGGATGGCGCTTTCCGGCACACTTGCAGCCTCGAAATTTGGAATCAATTGTTGAAAGTACGCCCGACAGAGCGACAGAGGAGTCTTACACTTTTGAGCACTGCTATGTCCCTTCCCGCTGCAGATGCAAAAAAAACCTGCACAGGGTCTGGACAGCTGGCCGAACAATTTCGTGGAGGGGCTGAAATAGAGGTGGTACATTACTTGGGGATGTTCTTTGTTAGATGCCTACAGTAATGCCTCTGTGATAACGTTTTAAAAAGGTTTTACTGATGATGAATTGTTTCACTTCATTCCACTTTTCTATTTTCGATCCGCGCCTAGAAAATAATGGATTTTCTTGGGGGCATAAGTAACGTTTTGAACTCTGCCCTTCTTTTACCAGCAGCAGGTCATCACTACTGACGTTCGTATCAAACATGGTTCCATTCTAACCACTAAACTGTTACATACCAGTTACCACATCACCACATTATCACATCACATTACTTCGTACCATCCATGGCTCTATTGTTGCTACTACCGCAGCCTGCTTTCACCTGGAAGATCACTTTGACTACAATCGATCTACAAAATGAGAGGCTCTATATTCACAGATGAAGAAGTTCAGGCGCTTCGACCGAGAGGCCGGGTCGTATCCTCTGAAGAATATATATCAACCCCTAGGCTTGTAGAGCGCAACCTACCTTTCTACCAAAGCAAATCCGTGATTTCTGTCCAACACAGGGTGAAAAAATGGAACCTGAATTACATCCTGAATCATAATTGGTTTCACATTATGCTACGGTGGCCGACGATGCTGTCCTTGGCAGGCTTACTTCTCCTGTGGATAATGTGTCTTGTATTATTTGCTCTGGTCTATGTTTACATTGACGCAAGATCACCAAAACTCGAGTGCGGGTTGGGAAAATCAGGGCACCCCATAACATTTGCACCGGCACTGTCGTTCTCGCTTGAAACCTGTACCACTGTCGGCTATTCATTGCCCAATAACACAAATGGATTCTTTGAAGCGCAATGTTTACATGTTCAAATGGCAATTTATTTTCAGTTGACGGTCAGCATGATTTTTAATGCATTTTTTACTGCATTTATTTTTGCGAGATTGTCAAGATGCGAACAACGGAGTGCTCAAGTGATATTTAGCAATAAAGCCATTATTGAAAAGAAAGATGGAAAATGGTTGTTTCACGCAAAAGTGTATGATGTGGACTCGCAATTACCAATAGTTGAAACACACATTCGAATGTATTGCGTTTCCTGGTTAAAATACGAAACCAAAAGGCAAGGACAACCAAGACTTTTGCATCAAATGCGTATCATTGATCCGAATGATGAATTGAATGCCATGCTCTTCACTGGAGTTCCCATGAATGCAACCCACCATATAGACGCTTACAGTCCCCTGACTCCAGACCATCTGCGAAATGCTTTGAATTTAATGAAGGGGCACGGATTGATGCTTCGTGAGTCCGATCAACTCGCTGGCAATACATCAGCGTACCCTTGTCCTGTCTGCGGAGAAGCATACGAAACAACTGAGCTGTTAAAGCGCCACATTGAATTCAATGTAGTGATCGAAAATGCTGATGAAAAGCTACCAATTAAGGGAACACATCGTGATGCTGATTTGGTAAAACCGAAAATAACAAAGAGACTGGAATTGACGGAAGAAGATATTATTGAACAGTTGAAGGACAAAGAGATCGTATGTGTCGTGGAAGGGATAGAACCAATGATTAGCGGTACCTTTCAGTGCTTACATAGCTATCGGTTGGAGGATATTGTATTTGAAAGCAAGTTTGTACCTTGTATATCAAAAACAAATGAGAAGATAATTGTTGATTTGGATAAATTTCATTCTGTTGAAAAGACGTCCATTCTTACTAGAACAGATGATGAATATCGATCTTTTGGGGAGAACTCATGAGGGAATAATTTACACACGTTCAACGTACACCACGGTACCGTACTGTACATATTTAATAAGGACTTGAGAATATTTTTTAAAGATAGAAATTTTGAAAATGCATCACAAACATTTTCTTCCAGCAGGTTGTGTTGACATTTAGGTTGAAGGTTGTTCTACTTTGGCGCGAAGGGATTTCAAATTTCAAGTGCGGGGTACACTGTATGTACGTACAGTATTCTAGTATGTACGGTGCGGTAGTAGACACTAAATTACAGCACGTACTACAGTAGAATGAATCCAATCTACGCAAAATCAGTATGTATTTTCAAATGTGAGGGTCCAAAACAAATTTCGAGGGACCAAAAAAAGCAGCTGTTTCAAGCTGTTTCTGGAATTTGTAGTATTTTTGAAGGCGTTTTCACTGTTCCGACACGGCTAAACGTGTCTGTTTTTGAGAACTCCCCCATCATCGCTTCAATTTCGCTTCACATGTTGTCTCAGGAAAGGCATCCAGAATCCGGTATCACAAATCACAATCTGGTTTTTAATAATCATGAATCGTTCTATTGCCGCCATAGCTTTCATCGCCTTTCTATCAGGAACCAATGCATTTGTAGCTCCGTCTGTTAAGGTTCGTAAGACTGACCCAATGACGCCCTTACCTTTGTCTGGGGTGCTTCAAATACTTCTCTTTTTTCATTTGTCTCTTATTCCTAGTAAATTTTGGACTTCCTTTACTAAAATCACCATAGCCTGCATTCTGTACAGAGTTGAATGGTTCCAAAGAATCGGGTGATGTGGTTCTTCAAAAATCCTTTTCTCCTGGCACGCTTGTCGAGTTCGCTGAAAAGAAACGCACCCGCGTTGGAAAGATTACCTCAGTCGAACATAAGAGCAATGGTGGAGCCAGGTATGAGGTAGAAGACCACGATGGCCATAAATACAGCATTGCAGATAAGGCCATAAACTACGCCATGCCTATATCTCCAAACGAGCAGAGGCAGGGAAACCAACTCTTTGATGAATTTGCTGTAGCGCTCGAAGAGCCAGAGATGGAGTTACGAAGAGATCTTGACATTTCTGCAGATCTCCTCGAAATGGCATGGGAGGAGGCACTTGAGAGTGAATCACATGAGCTAACCCCTCAATCTCTAATTGCTATTGTTCATTCTCACGCGGCTTCTGGAATTGAAGCCTACAAAGCTTGGAGATTAATGAAAACAGATATGGCGCATGTTTTCTTTAAGGAAATCAAGGATCATGGCAGAGTTGTCGGATTTAAAGCCAAAGCTCAGAAGGCAGTGGAAGCAGCTAAGAATACATTTTGCAAAAATCCTGCTCATGCAGATGACGACTTCTGTTGGGTTTGAATACTGTATTGAATTTATATATTGCAATTATGGGTATTATAATGCTAATAATACATTGAACATATTATAAGTTATAAGTATTGAGGCGTTTGCCAATATTAATTTGATTCCCCTTTCGTCATGCATTCAAATCTATGTATTAGTACATACTGTATGTATATCCGTCCTGACTCAAAGACTTCGATGAGAAAATCAAAGGTTGTGTACGTAGTTTGCGGATTTTTTAAGTGATCAATTTGAAATTCCCACCATTGTTTGCCCAATTATTAAATTAATTTAGTGATCGCATTGTCTAGAACGGACGCTGGACAGACGAGCAAGCTAATTAGGAGCAAGTTAGGAGTTTCTCGTATTCATCTTTCGAAATTTGAAAAAAATGTTCGTACGGAGCCAGGGGGAGTTTCCTCCCCACGCTATCGCTTACAACAAGTAAGTGTTAACATTTGACTTCCAACCATCGAGTGTTCACAATCTCCACATTTGAAGAAATTCTAGCTATTCTGTGGAAATGAGATCATGTCCCGTTTTGCTGATCTTCGTTTTCAGCACAGGATGGAGAACTGATGCATTCAGCCCCGGAACATTACTCACCCGTATTCATAGTATTTCTACTAATAATAGATGGAAACCATCATCGAATCTGCCCGTTGAAACCAGAGCTCGGAACAGAATCACTTTGTTTACTCAAGAAAACAGTCTCGCAGAATTCGATTCAGAAAATCAGTCGGCGAAGCAACAGCCAGCTTTAGATATACTAAACGCAGCATTACTAGTAAGCGGCACAACAATTGGAGGAGGATTTCTCGCTCTACCCACTGTTGTCGCCCCATCTGGCTTCTACCCTTCAGCTGTTACATTGATTGGAGTGTGGACTTATTTCTTAGCACAGTCTTTTGTACTAGTTGAATGCATCAATAGAGCAAGAAATAACAATGGTGGGCAACAAGACCAGTCACAAGGTGTAGCAGCAACAGCGAAATCGGTTTTTGGTATAAAAGGGGAGGTCACGATTGGTGTTTTACTTGCTGTTTTGATACAAGCTACATTGGTTTCTCAAATATCACGCGCTGGTATGATGTTCCCGAATTATAGAGCTGGATGTTTAATTTCAGCGCTTTCCATTGCTGCAGTAGTTTTTGGTCCGAGATCTGGAATTATATTTGCGTCCAAAGCCAATGCAGTCCTCACCTCTCTCTTTCTATTATCTGCTATGAGTGTCTTTGGATGCGGGATACAAATGGCCGACTGGTCACGTCTCAGCGTATCGAATAATTGGTCATCGATTCCATCTGCAATACCCACGTTTTTGCAATTACTTGTGTACGGAGAGATTGTGCCGTCTGTTTGTCAGATTTTAAAGTACAACACCAAACACATTCACGGCGCAATAATATTGGGATCGATCATGACATTGTGCCTGCAGATAGGTTGGTCTGGGCTTGGCCTATCTCTGGTGTCTTCTTCTGCAATAGATCCGGTCAATGTACTACTTTCGAGTTCAGGTCCAGTGCGAATTCCATTATTTTGTTTGGCTTTCACTGCAATTTTAACAACGATCCTTGGGAGCTATCTTGCGTTACTATCAACAGTGAATGATTTCTTAGGACGGAAAGAGGGTAAAAATAACTTGAAATCGTACTCGAGTTCGATTTCACAGAGAATGAAAGTTGCATCCGTTATAACAATTCCTGCGAGTATAATAGCTTGCACTTCACCAACTATTTTTCTTCAGGCGATTGATTTTGCTGGGAGTTATCCTGTGCTCATGTTATGGGGAATTATACCTCCGGTCATAGCTCTTGTTCAACGTTTTAAATGTCGCAGAGATTTGAGAGAAGGAGAGGTATCGCCAGCTTTGAACACGGCTGGGCCGTCAGTTTGGGTTGCGTTACTGGGATCTATATCGCTTGCCATGGTTGGGAAAAATACCTTTAACGATTTAGTGCCACTCTTGAAGATGATTTGAAGCCTGCAAATGAATATGTATGATAGTATTTTTTGTGGTTTTTATAAATAAAGATTACCTTATCAACTTTAAAGTCATCATTCGTTATAATAGCTATTCTACAGCAGCGATTATTTAGGTTGGATGTATTTCCAAGAAAGAGTACAGTGCGCATTCATTTTTTGAACTCATCTTCGGTATGAAGTGAGCATCATCGTAGTTTGGAACATCCTTGGCAACCTAAGCTCTATTCAGATGCTGTTGCTGCTGCTGCTGGGGCGTTCGCTCCCTTTGGCTGCACAAGGAACTGAAGCCCATCAGTCACCTTCGCAGAAATAATAACATCCTCCTCCTTGACATCACGAAGGAAATCAGCGCCTTCAACTACGTATCCAAACACAGGATAACGCCCGTCCAAAACGTTCTTTCCAGCAGGTGTCAGATCGGAATCAAACAACAACCAGAAAAACTGACTGCTTCCAGAGTTAGGATCGTATTCTTCTCTTGCCCATCCCATTGCTCCATAACTAGAGAAAGGCAATACAGTAGCCTCTCCACCTCTACCTTCATCCTCAATTGTAGTTTCATAAAATGGACCCTTGTCACCCTTCATGAAAATTTCTGACGGAATCAATCTCTCCCCATGTTTTCCTTTTCCGATACTTTTACTGGGTTTTCCAACATATCCATCAGCAGTACCATCGGGATTTCCAGTCTGTACAACAAATCCATCTGATCTCTGAATTTTCATGTTTGTGTAAAATCCTTTCTGCACTAAATCTACAAAGTTTCCTCCAGTTACTGGTGCAGTAAACCCATCTGAAATCAGGTTTTCATTGAAAGTACAGTGAGTGAAAAATGATAACAATCATTGTTGATGCGAATTGCAAAATATAAAACCATGACATCGTTGTCACTCAAGGTTATGTTCACGTCACTGTTCTGTAGCAATCTCATTTGATATTACTGTACTCACCAATCACCATTTTCATCTTAGCCTGATCAAAATTGACTCCTTCAACATCAAAAACTCCACCTGGCTTATTCAATACAAATTCAACAGTAGCTCTCCCACCCTTCAACTGCGGCAAGTCAGAGTACTCCTCAGGAACAGGTGTGGCATATCCCTCAGGTACCATTTGTTCTTCAAGTTGTGTCAAAAGTTTTTGCAATTTGTCCTGAAGGGTGTAGGCCTTGTCCAGAAACACACGTTCTTGGTCACTTCCATTCATAACATTTTGTGCATCAGCAACATTGGCGGCGAGAGGATCAAGAAGTGCATCCATTTCGGAAATAGTATTTGTACATACCGAGGCGTCACGGCACATTTTAGTGAAATCGCCCTGTTTGGCTTTGAGAGTAGACTTGGTCTTCTTGATACCATCAATAGCGGCTGCTTTACGTTTGGTGGAGATGTCCTGACGAACTTCTTCAAGGACAGTTTGGAACTTGCGGATCTACAAGTTTTTTATAAGAAGTTAATAGTGAGACGATGAATGAAACAAAGAATATAACGGTATGCAAGGAGATACGAAAACTGGCACTCTCTGATAAGAGATCCAAGCCCTAGCAACATAAATCTTGTGATCATATTCGCATGACTTACCTCCTTATCTTTAGGAATAGGCAGGGCCAATCTCAAAAGTGATTCAGGATCTTTGTTCACGCGACTGCCACTTCCACTAGCCATTTCTTTAGCATCAGCAACAACAGACGAGCGAACCTCATTCAAGAAAGGATTTGAAGAATATACATCTCCACCTACTAGTGCAGCAGGTAATGCCCAAATGGCTCCTGCAAGAAACGTAGCAGCAACTGCTCCTTTCACATTTTCTTCAATGGATTTGAAGACATTATTATGTGCACTCAGCGATGTAGTAGATGCCTGTGATTTGATTTGAGACGGTGCGAAGGCCAAGGTAGATGTGCACGACGCGAGGATAGCAAGACTTGTGAATTTCATTCTAGAATACCGGTGCAAATAGTTCTTCTCGATACTTTGGTACAAATAGATTTGATCGCAACGATACTATTATTGAGTGTATGTCGTGTATTAAAAGTGTGTTGTTCGAAGTAGGTGGATTGCGATGCCATCACATTTTGCTAAAACACGTACCGCCGGTACCGATCCGAATCTTAGTCAGGTGGGGGCAATAATGATGAAATTCAATAAAAGTACCCTTTTTTACCAACCCGACAACAATGTCACTAACTTCAAGTCCCATTTGGATTCGTGCGCTGCCACGTTCAACGAACGTTCGGCTTCGAGGTTCGAGTTCCCACACCAGATCCTCAATTAGATCAATAATAAAGGCTTTCAGGAAAAGCATCTCTTTTGTAGCAGAGGGCATAGGTTTTGATCGCAGTCGCCTTTGAAAGAAACATAAATCGAGGAGAAGAAAATAGTGAAGAAGGGAAACAAAGAACCTAAGAAAGCTACGTGTATCAAGAATGTATCTTCAACAAGCGATTCTCACGTTGCTGGCTTACCAGGCATTCCTAGTCTCCATCAGTGCATTTCAACTAGCCCCGGTATCTCCAGCCCTACAATCTTCTCGCATTTCGTATCCTCAGAACCATTGGATGCACATTCGCAAAAGCACTACCTGTAGGTCAAGAGCAAGCTCACTCTACATGTCTAAGAACAAAGGTATCTTTGAGAACATCAATAATCTTATTGGTAAAAAACAAGAATCCTCCAATGATGTTGTTGAAAAGAAGGATGTTCCCTCTAAAGAAAAGATTTCACCAGGTCAAAAACTCATGAAAAATTATGAAAAGACTCCGGCAAACTTGTTAAGCAAGGGTTTGTCTAAAACTTTTGGTTCTGCCAAGGACACTGCTTTTGGTGCTGTTGATTCCCTATCTGGAAATGACGCTGATGCTGCCCAAGGCTCCACCACTGAAGAATCAAAAGTATCTCCAAATCCATCTATTAGTAAAGAACGTGAAGTAGAAGCATCAATTTACAATAAAGATCTCATCTCGGACAATCCTTTGAAACGTCTAAAAGCAAAGGTCGAAGTTGCGGCTGAAGAACGAAGACGCGAGATCCGCATAGCAAGAAATAAAAGGGTCGAGCAAGTCAACTCTGTAAAAGAAAAAATATTTGAAGCCAGGGATTCTGTACAGAGGACATACGAGACTGTGTTGAATATACCCTCGGAGATAGAGAAGGGAGTTCGTGAGACGCAACAAAGCGTAAAAGAAATAGAGGAACAGGCGAGAAATACTATAGAGGAAGTGCAGAAGACACCGCAGAAGGTGCAACAGGCTGTTGATGATACAAAAAAGAAGGTGGAAGATACTCAGCGCGCAACGATGGAGGTTGTGAATGAAGTGAAGGCAATTCCTGATAAAGTCGAAAAAACGGTGAGTGACACCAAGAGGAAGATTGAAGATACCAAGAAAGGGACGGAGGAATTTGTCTCCAAGGTTGAGAAGTTTGTGAAGTCTTTTGAGTCCAAAAATGAATCAAAACCTTTTGTTGCTGCTGATTCGCCTACAACAATAGCCGAGATCGACCCAGGATTAGAGATAGAAGTTAACGAGGCTCTCAATGTAGCTAAAGAAGCTCTGAAGGAAACTCAAACTACCAGCCAAAGCAAAGGTAGAAAAGGCTCTGGAACTTGACTTAGCTTTGAGATCCTGCCTGATGTCGGGTATTCTTCTTTCATTGCTGGGAACGGTAAGGGGAGAAGCATGATTTTTAGTTAACAGACCTATCATCGATAACAAGATGACGATTTTACAAAAGAGTGCATGTGTATCAACGAAGAATTAGACAATGCGACTTACTACTACAAAATTTCTAATCTTTCCTAATTGAGTTTATTGCTTCACAATCACTGAATTATAATGCTCACCAAGAACATAATACTGCTTGTGGAAACTCAAACGAATAAAGTCTTCATCTTCACCATCTGCACCACCATCGCCACCACCAACATCTGCACCATCGGAAAATCAGCCTGTTGAAAAAGACAGAATTCTAAAGCTTCGATTCAACAATGAACTTACTCCACGATTTAAGTTTCAAGAGGACAAGAAAGAGAGCGTTACTGAAAGGGTAGGGTTTCAATAAAAGGTGTGTGCAAGACCTGAAGCACTCTAATGTCATCCTTCCTAGTACCTGGTACTGCTTGTAGACTTGGATTTATTTATTCTTTCGGAGGCTCTTAATAAAAGTATCTCTCTTTCTATTGAATTTTTGCTCATCTAAATAAGATTTAATCAGCGTTGCATCGTCTGGGTATGAAGCAGTTTTGCTTGTCAACTTTGAATCCTTTGCCAGCGTTCCCCATTGGTTTTTGGTAATTTGCATTTTATCGAGTCTGTACAAAATAGTCATTGTATCACACACAGCCGAGTATGAGAATGTTGAAAGGTCGTCGCCCCTGATCAATGAGGTCTCTCCGAATACCTCTCCGGTTCCCAAGGTCGAAAAAGTCACCTCACAGATCGCCAAGGTTCTAATCAGGGACACCATCCCGGTTTTAATGAAATAAATACTATCTGCTGAAGTATTCTACACTCGTACGGATGAAAAGATGAAAAGGCAAGTATAAGATTTTAGAGCAAAGTTTGTAAGATGTTGATATTCAGAATACGTGGTACCTCACCTGCTTAATGATGATATCACCAGAATGATATGTTTTCTGCCGACAGATCTGGGCAAGCGAATTCAACTCTTTATTGTCCCAATCTGATAAGAAGTCAAAACCAGACAGAAATTCAATTTTCTCTTTCATAATCTTGTCCAGGAACAAATGAAACGTTGAATCAAAGTGCTTACGATTCAAGACAATAATCTCTGAAGGTTCTTCAGTAACACAGGAAGCCTTTCGTATACCGTCTTCAGATAGAATCGCTTCTCCCAACGTTTCGCCAGCAGTCATTATGTTAACTTTGAGTTCATGCTCCATCGCAAGAGCAGAAGCAATATTTGTTGTATAGTGTAAGCCACCAATTCGTTTATTAATTCTCGCAGATACTATGTGCGCAGTAAAGTTAGAGAGCGATAGTTGTAAGCTTGCTCAATGCATGATTTAGTTCTTTCAATAAAATATCGGGACTTACCCGAACCAGACCAAACTAGAAAATAATCGTGTGCTTTATCCCCTTCCTCAAAAATCCTTGTATTTGAAGGATAGTTTTTATACTCGAGAAAATTCCAAAGAGTTGACAATTGTTTTGCATCAAAATGCGAAAAGGCAGCCATCATCCTTGACTCCTCTACCAACAAGTCTATCTGATGTTTTGTCCGTTTTGCAGGACAACATGTCAACGCTGCGTGCAGTACTCCATAAAGTTTCGTCTTCAGATCTGTTGAAGTCGCAGAGTTAGTAAAACTCTTTGAATTGAAGGAGAAACTGGAGGACATCTTTTTCAAACGCGATGATATAATAATTGTTTCCTGTCGTCTCAATCCACTTTTCTCTCCTTCGTCATCTTCATTGCATATCATTGTTGCTTTCTCCGCCTTTGCCTGAAGTCTACGAAGAGTTTGATAATCACGCTGCGCATCCTCAAAACGACCTAATCTTCGACAGAGTAATGCACGACAAGTATGGAACAATGGTTCTGTTGGAAATAATTCAATCGCAGTATTCACGTCATTCATAGCCTTGTCAATCTTGATCAGCTTTATGTGCACAAGACTTCGGTTGTAAAATGCCAAGCCTTCCTCATACTTCGTCCTTGATTGAGAGACTGATGCCTGGATACAAACAGTGAAATCCTCCAACGCAAGTTGGTAATGTCCCAAAGAGAAACTACACAGGCCACGGATGAAATGAGGTACAAAAGACCCACAGTGCCGACCTTTCAATGCTCGTTGAAACTGCTGGGAAGCTTCATAGAATTGGCGTCGCTTGTAATTCAACAATCCTTGCGCGAATGCTCTATCAATTGACTGTTTGCCATTCATATTTGGAAGTTGGGCAGGATCAGGGAATAACACATTGCTGGCCAAATTGAGATTCTCAAACTCCTTCTTCAATTCATTCATCGGCACGCTTCGGCTGAATTGGCAGGATTGATTCAGAATGAATGGTTTCAAACTCGGTTTTGGATCTTTTTGAAATTCCAAATAAAAAAGGAGGGGACATATTTTTAAAAGAATAGCGCGTTTCTCGCACGAGTGTCCGCGTTATTACAACAGCTACACGTACCTACCCCTCGTGGCTTTGAACACCAAAGTTAGTGATTTTACAAATTGTGCGTCTCTATGCAACTCTAGCTAGACAGATTGAGCAGTTTAGTGCAACCTAATTGCTGCGCACCCCATTCCTTATTCAATTTTCACACATGCAATAGCGACTTGAGATATTGCAGCTTGTAGTGCATTCATAACAGCATCCCGAAAAAGGAAAGTTTGCGGGTGTCTATTTGTTCGTCGTCCCACGTCAATCTACAGGGTGGTAGAACGTAGACTCATTATTATAATAATAACTACAAGTAACTGGTCAGTGACTGTAAACCAACTGACAAGAATAGCCTGTAATGTAGCAGTGCCAGCCAGTATTTTGAATTTAGAAAAGAAACAAACCAGCAATCTCCACTTTGAACTTGGCGACGCAGAATGTTCAGATAGTCTTCGTGTCTCATCTCTGACATGATTTATCAGTTGCTCCCTTTTATTTGCCTCTCGGAAGATCGTAATAATGACATCTCGCTTGGTGGGGTGGAAACGATGTCTGTTCGTGCTGCCTGTTCAAATCCTTATGTTACCGTTCATTAATTGTGAATCCTCAACCCGACATAGCGCTCACACACAATGTGATAGAGTCCTCAGAAACAAGCCTTTACCCGGTCAATGGGGCCAGACTCACACCACTGCCTACAGAATGAGGAGGGTCATGACAATTATAACCTTTGTCTTCCCATTTTTTCTTTTGTCGACGGTACTGCTCATTGCCTCCCGTATTTAACCGCGAAATTAGGTCACGGAGTCTTTCCATTCTTTCAGAGCTGCTTTCTCGACATTTTGCCTCGAATTTTTGGACCTTGGCTCGCGCGAAATCTATCGGTGCGTAATGCGAATTGTTTGCATAGAGAGGAGTGCAGCTGGTTCTAGGGCACACAGCATGTCAACAATTTCCATCCCATCATGATAAGGCAGATTTTCCGAACAAATGCCTTTTACAATATGATGCAGAGGCAATTTTCCATGTCTATCTGCTTCTAATAGCGATTGGGACCCGTGCTCAGTCAACAACCAAGCAATTATGCTTGGTGATAAACCCTCAATGCAAGCGACATGTGAAGAGGAGTATAAAATAACAAAGAATATGATCCCAAATTTGCTCTCTCTCGAAATTCACGAGCTGCTCCTTTATTTCTGAATGGCGGAATAGAAGAAAAGGATTTAGGAGCCCGATCATGTGTCTCTGCGTCTCCTTCATACCCAGTGGAAGGCTCGGCTGGTGCATCCGTCCCCCAGCAAGGTCGTACATACTCTTTTCTCTTTTGTTGTTGTTGTTATTGATGTGATGGTGTCGGTCATACTTTTTCAATCGGTTATTATTCCGTTGGTTTCCGATTTCTTTAGAGGGACAAGTCTTTTCCCCCCCTCCTCCTTACTTACTCACTGCCGCTCATCGATGAATGACGTCGTACGGTACCATACGAAAACTAAACTTCGACCTTGGTACGACGGTCAGTATGATAGATCTTAGATCTTGGATATCATTTAGATATCAATAGTGCCCACCGCTAAAATAAGAAGCGTTCCTCAAAACCAAGAAGCAAGCAACAAACAAACTTGTAAGTTACCCTTCTCAAATTCATCAATAACATGAAGAGCTACTTGAAATTCGCAGTGATCTCAAGTCTTGTAGGATCCGCATTATCATTCGCTCCTAGCTCGTCTTCTAGCACACATCATACGGCATTGAAAATGTCTACCTCAGAGCTACAAGTGGCCGAGTTGGTTAAAGTTGGTTAGTAACAACACAATGCAATGTTTTTGTTTCTGCTTTTACGTGTACACATGTCGCATGCGTGTAGTAGATGAATTAGAGCCATAAATTTTCAATCTAGAAAGTAGCACTGTCACTGAACATTTCGAATTCTTTCGCAGGAGATAGCATTCCTGATGTGACCTTATCGGAGGGGCAGGTAAGAACATTGAGACTAGCTACCCATCTTTCACCATAATACTATGATACGTTTTACTCATGACGAATTACATTACGTACAGGCCGACTATGAGAAACCAGTGAGCATAAATCTTTCTGACCTTTGCAAGGGAAAAAAAGTCGCAATATTCGCTGTGCCTGGAGCATTCACTCCTGGATGTTCCAAGTCCCATCTGCCTTCTTTCATTGGTGCCCAGGAAGAGTTGAAAACTAAGGGAGTAGAGCTTACCATCTGTGTTGCTACCAATGATGCTTATGTGATGGAGGCATGGGGCAGGACGTCTGGAGGATCAGATGCTGGAATAATGTTTCTTTCCGATCCTGAAGCCGAGCTTACTCGAAAGTTAGGTCTTTCTATCGAGGGAGGCATTCTTGTACGTTCCAAGAGATACTCTCTTATTGCCGAGGATGGTGTAGTTACACATTACTTCTCATCTGCCGAACAATCCTCTGATACCTGGGCGCCTAATGTTCTCGCTGCACTGTAGAACCTTGGAAGTCTACCATTTTTGTCGCTATTAAAAAATACAAGCATACACGTACGGTGTAGTTATTTTTTAATAAACTATAATTTTGGCCTCTAGTTCAACAGTCACTACGTGTAGGTGAAGAACTCTATAAAGAGAATGATTCTTTTAGATCTTCAAATGATAGTATACCCATATAGAAAGTTAGTTCAATCGATGTTTAAGGAGATACAGTACCACATGCATATCCAATCTATGAAAAGCACCAAAAGCTGTGGGAAGAATTCATAGTCAAGCAGATTGCGCCGAAATGCAGAGCAGATTGCTTTATTGCCGGGTCAGTTACAGTGTATACCAAGCTTTGCGATCTTGGATGTCCTAATTTATTTTGGGATGCAAAGACCGAACAAGCTCACCATCCTGAGACACTTACGAATATACAATATCAAAAAGATGATGACAACAAGAAATGTCAACTGGTAGATGACTGCGGGTCCCTTCCATGCGTGATGATTTGCATATTTACGTTCTCCATGCAAAAAAATTGGGTTGCAATGGTGCGGACCTCCTCCGCTGCGAAACAACTTTATAATAAACCCCTTTGGGACTGGTTCTTTAAATGTAGTGTAACCAGTTAATCCTTAAATTATTATTGATAACTTTGTTCATCATGACTGTTTCTATACGATAGTTGGTCAGATTATACAATCTACTATTCTTCCTATTCATATGGAAGCTGCTGCACTTTGCTCTTCTATTGGGTCAATGATGAAATCATTATCACCAGTCACAACGAACACAATTTCCGGTGAAAAAAAATAGCGACTATGGCCGCTGCAGATTTGGCCGTCCACGAAGGCAACTGTGCGAAAAAGGAATCAAGGTGCTCACAGAGGGCTAGCCAATGGAAGATCAACTATGGACCCTGCAGATTTGGCAGTCCACGAAGGCAATACAACTACTCCATAGCGAGAATCTGTGTGGAAAAGGAATGAAGGCGCTCACAGAGGGCTAGCCAATGGAGTCTCGATTATGGACGCTGCAGAGTTGGCCGTACGCTAAGGCAATGCAACTACTCCATAGCGAGAATCTGCGTGGAAAAGGAATGAAGGCGCTCGCAGAGGGTCTACCAATGGAGTCACGATTATGGACGCTGCAGAGTTGGCAGTCCGCTAGTGGAATGAAAACGTTTGAAGCAACAGCTAAACATTTCAATTCGAAAAATTGGTGGCAACGAATTGTTTCTACATTACCCGAAGAGGTGTTTGGATATGTATGTGATGAGTTCACCCCGGTACCAAAAGGGGAAACACGTGAGGTACTAGAATTCACATTATCCATTGTCCAGCTAACAAAAGCGATTCGAATCGCAAGGACAACATTTGAGAGATATAAGAAATAAAATAAGCAGTTGTCAAATACGGAATATAAAGAATTCATTGTTGGCAAGAATAAGACTCAATGTCAGGGTTGGGAGATGCAACTTATTGGATGGATATAAGAAGAGGATATTTTATTGTCGTCGTATTGACAATTTTGAAATTGACTTGTTGTCCCACTGGGCAGCTAGCCAAGCTTCTTTTGAGGATAGTTCACGCACGAGGTTATTCATGCACTAAAATCATTTCATAACTCTTCTTTCTTCTCACTCGTATCGTACGCTTCGACATCGCTATGCTGCATGTTTTCTGGAAATTCAAACTTCTTCTTCAGTGCAGCTTGAAGGTACTGATCCTTCAGAAACGATAAATTGAGATTATCATGATTAGCCTTGTCAGTCTTCGAACACAATGTAGATGGCACATATTCAATAACTCGAAAGTGTTGTTGCTTGATATAAGATAGGAACAAAAACGAGCACACAATAAGTGGAACCAGGGCGACTCCAGCTATGAAAGCTTTCTTGAGAAAGATCATTCCGATCAATGTAATTTCAGAAACAATCATGCACGTGATGAGGAGCATAATTGCACTTGACCACATTTTCCCTCCATCGTCATTTGTTTTGCTGTAAGTATAAATCAACTGATGGCGGAATACCAAGCTGAGAATGCCAAAGCAAATGAGTAACATGTAACTCATAATAGGAGCGATGCACGAATAGACCAGGTTTATCATGAAGTAGAGAATCATTTCTGCGAAACGCATCGGGTATTCTACTTCTTCTGGTTCGACCATCGGAAGAATTCCCATCCAAGGCGTATTTCTTTCTTTCTCTGTGAGATTTGGGCCAACGCGTTTCCTCAATAAAGCCATTGCAACGCGAGCAATGCGTAAAATCTCAATACTGCATCCAAGGAAATTTTTCACTTGAACGTACTGAATAAAAGATGTGACTTGTACTGGAATAGTGGTTGCCATTAATTCCACGATCCTCGTCCAATCTTCAATGATTTCATAAAGGGCCGCAGTAATAGAACCAGACAGCGCTTGGACGAAGAAGATCTGAATAATCATAAAGGAAGATAGTTTCGTCAATAGCGAGGCATTGAGTTCAGCAACACCAGCATGCCCTTCTCTTTTACAATAAACTGTTAGAATGAGAGGCAATAAAGATGTCAAGATCACAAGCATGAGGGGGCTAAGATTAGCAAGAAAAGGCGCAAGCCACTTGTTCCTCTCAAGAGCCTTTTCGAGGCCAGGAATGAGTTCCTTCAAATTCTCTACTTCTGAGAGTGAAGCAAAAAAAGACACGGGTATTGTCCAAAATATACAAGTTGCCACCGTGGCTACTTGAGCAAGTAAATGGCTGATTTGTTGTTGCTTGTGTGGTAATCCAACATTGTCCCAAACAATATCCTCCGGCCGAGGGGCAGCCATGGTATAAAAAGTAAATGGTGTAGAATGATGGATGATTTGTTGACACTGATTTTTGGCCAAAAGAGTGGAAAAAGTGACAAAACCTGCGTCCCTCTCTGTACCATCCTCAGTACTACCAATTAGAGACTTTGCAAGCGTAACAGAGGTGGTGACAGTGCCCCCGACAGTCTTCCCGACGACACCTACAGTGTCCTTCATTGTTCGAAAGGTATTTGATCCAATTTGGCTGAGAATAGTTTTCTCTTTTGTATCATTTGGACCTTCAGCCATTTCGTCATCATTACGCAGCAAGGAAGTGCCTTCAGCATTTCCTGGATGGGCAGCATCTCCTCCTACGACATCCTGCATGCAATCAATCCCTAAGACACCTGCGGCTTCTGACTCTTTCTCACTCTCAATCTTTTCTATATTATTTGAAATCTCTTTATTCAAATCATTTAATTCAGAAGTAAAAGTGGGAATGGATGGAAGTTTCCCACCGAGTGGATTCCCTCGCATAGGCTCGTACCCTTTCACATCTCGAATGTTCACTGCATGTTCCAAGTTCTGCAAAACCTTCTTCCTCGCGACGACCTTATTCTCCAAATGATTCAAGTCAAGAGCAACCTTTGCATCCAACACATCCTCCTCTGAGAAAATAGATTGGAAATAGTGCAACAATTTAGAATCGCTCCGATATTCCTCAGGGATATGGGCCACGTAAACCGTATAATTATCAG
>Ga0115005_10001277_pt1 | contig 19864 bp, 16 predicted proteins | sample ArcOceMetagenome_FD_87163 | JGI IMG/M metagenome (GOLD analysis project Ga0115005, IMG submission 87163) | Marine eukaryotic phytoplankton communities from Arctic Ocean - Arctic Ocean - Greenland ARC118M Metagenome | ecosystem: Environmental > Aquatic > Marine > Oceanic | place: Arctic Ocean... | reverse complement strand
GAAATGTGGGATGCAGAAACATTTGATGGCGCTGTTCCTGAGGCAGAATGTAAGCTTTGGACCGAATTGAAACCCGATGAACGCTGGGCACTTCGCAAGTTTGGTTGGTTTGCTAAATCGTGGTTTGAGACAGAATGCGACCCTCGTTGTCCTAAATCTGATGCATGCCCTAACAACTAATTGATGGATGAGAGGGTACCACCCGCGATCATACTTTCCTTTTGCACAACGTAGTGAGATGACGTCAAGTGTTTTTACAAATGTCCCCGCCAGTCATGCGCATTGTCCAAAACCTTGTATTGACTATATCCTTTTTTAAACGACTGGCTGTGAAAAGGGGTGCGACCTGTATGTACACATTGATAGGATTACAGATTATAACTATAACATCAATGGAAAACATTATCTTTCTTCTCTTTCAAAAATGGAATCCTTAGCATTCTCGCTTTTGATTCCTTCGTTCTTCCATCATGAACATCCATAATCCATTGAAGAAGCAGCTGTAATGTATCATATTGGTTCTGTTCATTACTTTAAACATCAATTCTTCGCATTTACAAAGAGAAACACACCACAACAGAACAGCTCATGCTTTCAGAGTCAATCGTTGGCAGAAATTGAGAAGAATGAGGAGCAAAACACTTGGAAGACCATCTGGGATGATACGCAACAAATTTTGGACAAAGGCTCGTCAAAGACTGGGATCAAAATTAGAAGAAGAAAAGGATCAAAGTTGCTGAAATGTTTTTTAGAAAGGATGACGAATATTTAATATTGGATTTTGTTCAAAAGGAGTATCCTCCTGTTGGAAACTGAGAGTACTGATGGTAAGACTGTTCTAATCTTTCAATCAAATCGAGAGGGGAATGAGGATACAAGAGCTGCAGTCGGCAACCATTAAGCCAGATGTCGACTAGTGTTATACGAGGCACCAGCGGGAATGGCCGGAGTCAAATGCTGTTCCTGCAGGTCGTATGATTGCCTTTGATCAATAGCTCGCTACCTGACCTTTCTCACTTGAACACTTCGTGTGCCCTCATCTCATACTTCTTGAAACTTCGTACTCACATTATTTTTCTTCCTCGGACAGATAAAATTCATCTCTCAAATATGGCTATCTCTTGTTCTCCTGCGGATGCGATCATTAAAAGAACGATATTTTGAAATGTTATTAGTGAAGTACTTGTAATTAGACTAGCAGCGTTCTACTCTTGCCTTGTTTTTGTGATCATTCTTCAGATAACCATGCTCAGCATGTAACGACTTCTTCTGTATAATCCAACGCATCATGCGAAACACAATCAAAGCGTTCATCTGCGCATTCATCTCGTTTATTAAAATAGGTGCAAAACGTGTACGTAGTAGAAATAGAAATACGAAATACTTACGAAGTTACTTTTATAAATTTAATGTAATTAAAATACTATACGTGTACACGTACTAATGAATGATCAGTTGCTGACGCCACAATCAAGTGCTACCAAGCTTGTGCATCATGCACATTCCTCCTCAATAAATGATAAAGTACTGACACCCGCTGCACAATTCTCGCACGGCGAAGCTGCCACCATAAATAGTGGAAGGCTGTTGCCACTAAACCTGTTGGCCCATTCTTTATCCGAGGGGAGGCATTCTTCAACGAGGATTTTAAAAAAAATCTCAATGCCAAACTTTTGAACCATGCTGCCGTAGAAAGTTTCGTTGCATTCATCCTTCGCAAATGGCCGGCCTAGTTCCTCTGGATACTTTATTATGTTGTTCTGCATTGTCATTGTAAGCTCCTTGAATGGGTCAATGGCGAGGATTTGTTTGGAAGAAAATGGAATACAACAGGAGATTACCCCATCAGTTGCTAGAGCTCCACCATTCCATTTGAAATTTACTTCACCCAGGTCATCCCCCACCAGCGATGGTAATTGTTGTGTCTCAGGATCAAATTTGAGTACACGCCTGGCAAACAATGGAGGCCAGTAGATACACTTATCAACTCCAACGATAGGGTCACCCCACCTATCTTCTGTTCCTGAATAGATTGGATCCCCGATCCAGGTACATATAGTTGTTGTGCGTTGAATCAATCTGCAATACTTGACCAACACCATTCGCAGCATAGATGTAACCATCACCACCCAATACACCATTCCCACACTCGAACCTTCTCTCAGCTTCCTCTCCTACAGTAGATGGTGTGTCTGGATTGGTTGTGTCAAACTTGGCAATGCGTCTGGTGCCATGAGGTATGCCGTACATGCAATCATCATTTCCGACCACCGTGCCTTTGTACTTGTAGTATCCTCCTCCTAGATTATCCCCGACACTGGAACATGTGTCATTATCAGCGTTCAATTGCATGATCCGACGGGCATAGTAGGGCATATAGTAAATGTTATTGTCTGGTGCAAGTGCCCCTGATGCCCACAAGCCATCACCGGCCTCACCGGTCTCTGGCAGTTCTACATCATCGAGTGTTTCCACTGTGCCATCGTTGGTGTTGATTTTAAGTATGTGATTGGAGCTAAAAGGTGCATAGTAGATGCTGCCGGTGTTGGCTCGCACACTACACATCCACTTGGCTCTACCCTCACCCGAGATCAGGTCCAATCTCTTCCATTGATTTGTCGAGGGGATTAAACTTGATCACACGGCGAGCATCATATCATAGGGAATGCCGTAGAAAAATCCGTCCCCACCATCCACAAAAGTGGCCCATTTTCGATTCTGTTGGTTTCCTTGAATCTCATCACCAATGAGTGTTGTGAGGGAAGGCTCCGTCATGGTTTGGTAATTTTATAACGCTTGGTGTTTTGATTGTTTGATGTTTCCTTGTGTTCGGACTGTTCGGACCCTCCTGGTTCGTGGGGAGTTCGGCGTTGTTCGGCGTTATTCGGCGTTCGCGTTCTGTTGAAGAAGCTTGAAAATCTTGACCTTATTGGCTTGGTGCTGGCTTTGTGTACAAAAGTTGATATTTAGGACACCTTGACACCTTTCCATGGGGGGGGGTGGGAGACTGCCAACCAAAACAAATACACAACACAACACAAACACAACAAACTACATAACAGCACTAAAGCTCGGTTACGATTGATTTCATTCATACTCATTCACATCAAGGTATTAATAGATTGCAATAAATACCCCACCTTACCTTTATCATCTCATCTCAATCATAAGTTATTAAGAATGACGTCTCTGTTCCTTCCGGCGCCAGTGAGAACAAAGGGATCCTCATCATCCAAATCCAACGGCACGACTGCTGCTAATACTAGCAGCAGTTCATCTCAACAACAACTGGCACTCCACAACAACACCAACAACAGTAATATCAAAATCAATGCCGAACCCAAGGCCCCATCTTACGAAGAGAGATGCAACGCCGCCGCCGAATTCTCGAGGCTCGCCCCGTTAGAACGCAAAAAACTCAAACAAAAACTATTTGTCCCCCGCTCCATTGCGGACTTTGACGATGGCGGCGCCTTCCCCGAAATACAAGTGGCGCAATATCCCAAGAACATGGGCAACCCCCATCTTCACAAACGCAACAATAGCAATAACAACAATAATAATAGCAAGTACGATAAAAATGGCAATCCGATAAGACAACCGAAAAATCAGCTCGCAGTCGGCATCGGATCCTCCTCTTCCACCACTCGCGCCATCGCCACGGTCCAAATAGACGCTGCCGGAAACAAAGACTACACCTCTCTCATCAAGGGAGGCACCAACGCTGATAAAAAGGTATTCGCGCATCACACTGATTTACGCGGATACAACCCCACCTCGGAAGAAGTGGCCCTGCCCTCCAAACAGGAGGAGGAGGAAGCAGCCCTTGCCACCCAGAGGGCCATGGATGCCGTCCTGACCACCAAAATCGCCATGAGCAAACCGTCGGGTACGGCACTGGCGAATGCCGCCACCTCCAAGAATCAGGAGGAAAAGACTCAATTTATTGAATACAAGTCGAATCCCAATGCACCGGGATATAACCCCACAGCGTCCAAACGCGTGATTCAAATGGTTCCGGCGCAGCTGGATCCGATGATGCCGCCGAAGCATAAGCACATCAAGGCTCCTGCGGGACCTGCGGAAGATTTTGTTCCGGTGTTGCATGCTCCTCCTGAGAAATTGAGTAAGGAGGAGAGGGAAGCGTGGAATATCCCCGCTTGTATCTCGAATTGGAAGAATACGAGGGGGTATACTATTCCTTTGGATAAGAGATTGGCAGCGGATGGAAGGGGGTTGAGGGATGATACTACTATCAATTCTAATTTTGCGACATTGTCGGAGAGTCTCTATTTGGCAGAGAGGCAGGCGAGAGAGGAGGTGAGATTGAGGAGTTTGGTGCAGAAGAGGCAGGCGGAGGGTGATAGAGAGAGGAGGGAAAGGGAGCTGAGAGAGCTGGCGATGAAGGCTCGAATGGGAAGGAGTGGAGTTGCTGTTGGAGATGCTGCTGCAGGTATGCATATGCAGCAAAGGTTAGATGATCGTGATCGTGATCGTGGTGTTGAGAATGAAGAAGATAGTGTCGTTCCAGTTCCAAGGCTGCCACCTCCCGGTGCTGCTGACCATCCAGATCCAGAGTCACAGGCACAGTCACATTCGAATACGAATGTTGTAGAAGACGAGGAAACAAGAATCGAAGCGGAAAAACGCGAAAGAATTCGTCACGCCCGCAAACGGGAAAGAGAACGTGAACTCAGAATGGAAAAGCATCGCCCCAAACGTGGGGCTGCTGACGAGGAAGAAGATGTCGACATTAAAAAGGCTCGAATGGGAGACCGTGATATATCAGAAAAGATTGCTCTGGGTGTTCACACTGGAGGTGGAGCAGCAGGAGGCGTGGATGGACGGCTGTACAATCAGAATGCGGGGATGGATGCTGGTTTCGGTGCGGACGACGAATACAATGCGTATTCGAAACCGATGTTTGAAAGAGAAGGTGTGACCTCGTCTTCTATTTATCGTCCTACTCGCGGCGAGGCGGCAGTGGATGCGGATGAACAGTATGCAAAATTGAAGGAGAGTGCGACTTCTAGGTTCCAGCCTGATAAGGGATTTAATGGAGCGGAAGGTGGCGGGGGTGCCGTGGGAGGACCCAGGAACGCTCCAGTTCAGTTTGAGAAAGGCGAATCGAAATAAATCAAATCCATTAACATTTTAATAATAGCTACACTATACTGTGAACGAGTATTCATACGGTACAAAACAGTTGAATAACTGTATTTGCAAATGTGTACTGTACTGTACTTGTTTCTTTGTTATTTTATGATGAGGGATCTTTTATGCTCTAGTTTGCTTCGACAACCGTAGGTTCCGCTCCTGCTACCTCGCTTGCTGCTACAGCAACCGCTTCATTCGACTCCTCGTCGTCTTCTGATTGCCGTCTCTTAGTCCACTTGAGAAGTTTGTTAATAGCAGAAGTGTAAGCTCTGGCGGATGCAATTACAATGTCTGTATCAGACCCACTGCCTGAAAACTTGCGCTCCTTGGAAATCAAAGGACTATTATCATTTGGACCACCTACGACAGGAGAAAGGACAACCCTAGTAGAAGCAAGAGCTTCAATTCCTTCAGTGACAGAGTTCATAGAATAGTCTTCCAACTGCACATGAACACCAATAATCTGGTCAATGGCCTTGTAGACAGCATCAACTGGTCCAGTTCCAGTAGCAGCAACAAACCTCTCCAATCCATCGGGGCCAAGCATCTTGACGGTAGCAGTAGGAATCCCACTCATACCTGTGGAAACTTGCAATCCAGTAACACTCCAGAGTTCGTTTGTAAGTCCAGCTTGATCAGATACCAAAGCCTCCAAATCGTCGTCTTCCAAGCCTCCTTTCTTCTTTTCTGCAACCTCCTTAAATCTCTTGAAGACAGCATTTAACTTATCAGGCTCGAGATCATATCCCAATTCCCTCAAACGAGTTCCAACAGCGTTACGTCCACTATGTTTTCCGAGTACGATACCTGCTCCAGATTGGGAATCGCCACGCATGAGACCGATGGATTCGGGGGTCATGATTTCGTAGGTTGATTTGTTCTTGATCATACCATCTTGGTGAATTCCAGACTCATGCTTGAATGCGTTGGCTCCAACGATAGCCTTGTGTGGCTGACATGCCATACCAGTGTATTCTGATACCATTTTGGATGTAGGGGAAATGTGTCTATAGGTAGAAAAGTTGTAAGTCGTCAGTCAGTCACCATGTTGAATTCTGTATGTGATTGATCGCCATTTTAACCACTGGTTGACAATTTTTCAATAGAGCCACATTCTGAAAACGAAAGCATCTATTCTTCACTTACACAGGGTTGACTGCGGTTATTAACTTTCCAGTTCCAGGTCCTCCAACGAATTGTTCATCCCCCTTCAAGGCCAAGGCCATGACAATTTCCTCCAAACTGGCATTACCAGCTCTCTCACCAATTCCGTTGATAGTACACTCCAACTGCCTAGCTCCATTCAGAGCTCCAGCCAAACTATTTGCCGTGGCCAATCCTAAATCATTCTGACAATGGGTGGAGAAAATAACTTTGTCCGCGTTTTCAACATTCGCCATAAGTTTTTCCAAAAGGGATCCGAACTCCCATGGCATATTCCATCCAGTAGTGTCAGGAATATTGAGAGTGGTAGCACCAGCCTCAATTACAGCGGATAAAATCCTGTACAAGAATTCAGGATCAGATCTTCCAGCATCCTCTGGAGAGAATTCAATATCATTACAACCTAGAGATTTCGCATATTTGACAGCATTCACAGCAATCTCGACAACTTCATCAGGTGTCTTATTCAACTTTGACTCCATGTGGATCTTTGAGGTAGCGATAAAGGTATGGACACGAGGAAGCTTAGCTCCCTTCACAGCATCCCAAGAGCGTAAGATATCCTTTTCAAAAGCTCTGGAAAGTCCGCAGATGACTGGTACATATCCGTCATCAAATACTTCGTTACCAACTGTATCAGCAATTTGCTTCACGGCAGCAAAGTCATCTGGGGAAGCAATAGGAAACCCAGCTTCGATGATATCGACTCCAAGTTTGGCAAGCATGCGAGCAATTTCTAGTTTTTCGTTACTGGTCAAAGTGGCACCAGGAGATTGTTCACCATCACGAAGGGTTGTGTCGAAGATACGGACGTAGTCTGGGTCAGGGATGTGGTTGGGAATATATTCAGGGCGAGGTCTACGTGTGTAAAGAATCTCGAGCTCTTCTTTTGATTGAGCTGACAAAAGGGTCTTTGTTCTGATTGCAGGTGAGGCAATTACATTGTTTTGAGAGCTGATAGTGTTGACCACACGGAAAGAGGGAGTTGATGGAGTGAATGCAACACTTGATGCAATCATGGCGCAAGCCATTGCAGATGTGAAGATAAGCTTCATTTTATGTAAATAAAGGTGATGGAGATGTTTATATGGGTGACAATGGGTGTCGAGTATCTACACAATTTGAAACCTGGCTGAGTGATGATGATGTCCAAATGTGATGGCTGCTTGGAGAGAAGTAGGCGAAGGTACCGGTAGAGGAATGTCAAACGAGTAACAAGTACCTCCGCTCGTCATCAAACGAAACCTTGCCTATGCCATTCATTCAACATATTCAACATCGATCATCGGCAGGAAGAAAAAAAGATATGAAGAAGGAAAGCCCGCAAAAGACGTCAGACAGGAAGATTGGGTCGCGCAAAAACTGGCCATAAAAAATGAGCGGTCACGATCGGTGGGGCGAATGAGCATAATTCACCCTGTGGATCCCCTGGGAAGTCAACTTCAAAATCCAAGATGAAGCATCAAAAGCATGTTTTAGAACTTTTATTCAAATACTCGTAGACCTACTCGTAATAAGCAACAATAGTGAAAGTATAAAAGATCTAAATCGTAAAGTTTATATTGTTTCTCGGGAGGCTTAATTAAAAAAAAATCTTGTGGATGAATATTTGTAAAAATCTTGATCAGTTTCATTTCTGCTGTTGCTTGCATCCATCTTCAAAGAGCCGACAGGGTAATAATCTAAATCAATTCCCAGAACTGCTTAAGACGAGGTCTGCCACCTTGCCTCCAATACAAATCATCGTTGCTTTCGTCGCGATAGAAAATCTCTCCATTCTCGTATCTTCTGTCCCCATATACCTTATCCTCCACAAACGGATCATCTGGCAATTCATCCATCGTGTAGGGTTCGTCATAATAAGGATCATATGCGACTCCATACGTTCCTTCAAATTCATTGATCTGCTCATCTGACATGTTATAATTTCGATCGGATTTCTCATCTTCCTCTTCATCGTAATAGTCGTCATCCAGTGTTTGAACGCGTCTGCCACGTCTTTCTCTCTCTCGCCCATCCATCGAATCGGGACCATAAGCACTTTTACTAGCTGCAGCATCCATCTTTCTTAAATCCAATTCTGTGTAAGAATTAGGATTCAATTCGTCTTCGTCGTCAAGCTTGGCCTGACGGGCGTCTTCCAAACGATTTTCCCAGGCGACGTTTTCGACTGTGACACGGTTCCATGACCGGAGGATGGTATAAGCAAATCCTAGAGATATTCCTGTTATCGTGAAGAAATCGTCTGGGACTGCAACTAAGATTCCCCAGTTCAATTCTGTGGATCTAGAGGCTGTGGACGGATTGGAGGTAATTTCTATTGTTTGTTGAGGATATCTGTTGAGTTTCGAAAGATCTGATTGTCTAGAGGTCAATGTTCGACATTGTGGAGCAAATGCTTCCACAAGAATTATTGGTGCAGATGCAGCTAGCAGTGGTAGGATCGTTGATATTTTCATGTTTCTTTTATGCTTTTATGAAAATATTGACACTTTGAGGATGGTGCAAATAGGTTCATGGAGGAGGTCGTTTTGTTGGTTGTCGCGTCGGTTGCTTTTATGGTTGAAGAAGCCAGGTTGAAGTTAGATGTCGAAAAAGTGTGTGTAACCCCTTCAGGTCGATAGGGATAAGCAATTTGATTACAGTCTAATGTCTAATGTGTTTTTGAGCAGGTTTTGACACGTATGTAGTATAAGTACACGTACACGTACTCATACTGTAATCATTAGGAAAGCAATTTGGATCATTGCCGTTAGCCTTCTGCCGCATTACCCCAGCTGGCTATTAATAATGATTTGATTCGTAAAGAAGATCGTAGAGAATTGCTGTGGCATCGATAATCAATTGAATTATTATGAAACAATTTGAAATTGAACAAAATAATTGTTACTTATTTCATTCATACGATATTATTTATTAATATGTATCCTCGTATTCTCCAAATCGAATTGTACTCCAAATAAATTATTCAAAATGTATATCAAACCTCTACCAGTTTTCCCCCCACATGCCTTCATCTTTCAAATCATTGTGCAATGTTGCATTGGACACCTGCTCTAATTGGTATCTCAAGATTAGGGCGGTTCATGATATCCGATTCGTCCCTCGCCACTCCTACATTGCCACTGATGTCGCTAGAAACACTGATTACATTAGCACTGTTGGAGCTAGAATTCCTCCTCAGCTCCATTATAAATTCCTTGCGAGCTCGTTTGGCTGTCTCTGACTGGATGGGGGCGTGTTTTGGAACGGATACTTCAGCGCGATTATCAAGAGCAACCTCCTCCACAGAACTGTCCACGATTTCTGCTGCATCATTAAATTCATCCTCTTTTGTGTCAAAGAATCTTCTCCATGTAGCCCTGCATTGTATAGATGTCGCAGTCACGCCGGCGATCCAGTGACGATTGTAAGAATTTTGTGAGTACACGTGCACGTATACGCAGTTTCTATCAATATGTAACAATGAATTGGCAGCTCTTTACTACTTACACATACGCCCAGGAATTTGTACCGGCTGGACGAACCTAGTAAAAGTGAAATGATTTTGATGATGACGTTTAAGGACAGCTTTCGTTAGTTCTCATTGATGAAAGAAATTCGGAATTCTTTAGTTGCAATCAGCACATTGAACACACACACCACCATCATGGCCAATCATAATCAACAGCATTTTCATGATGAACAAAATAGATTGGCGTAAAATAAAAGAGGAGAGGAAGAATGGTGCTTCCTTTCCTACTGGAAATTCGTATCTCAAATCGCTGTCAGAAGAAACTTTGAACTAACTTACTTGTCCACTCCGTGTCAATATGCGAAAGAGGGAAATGACTCTGCTCGTCATGGTGAAATTAACTCAAATTTAAATTTGTATCAACGCTTTTACAGAGTAAAACGGTGTCACCACTGCTTGCTCTGTCTGAGAGGTGTCGGGTTGCTTGTGTTATGTGTTATGTGTTGCTAACTAACTTTGTGTTCTCAGTTGTTCCCATCCCATTCTGCGACTTTTTGAGGGATCGTCTGTCTGTCTTCCTTCCGTCACAACCAAACGCGACGTGATCGAGGTCTAATCTACTTATTACTGACGACTACATGCACTACCGGTACACTAGCTTGCTAGCAGTTTGTTATGCTACTACTACAGAGTGGCGATACTAATTGCATTCAACCGTGCTCTGTTTCCTATATTTAAAAGTCAATTCAAATAATTCAACATGTCCGCCGCACCTCTCAATAGTTCCGAGCTTTATGCTCTAGGATCCGTAAGTCGTTAATCATTTGGAAAAGAAAAAAGACCTCATCATGCCGCATTTGATATTGGCGTTTCTTCTTCTAGCTACCGGCTAGAGAACACAATACATTGCCAAGAAGGAAGTTGGATGAACAATAATATTGGTGATGAAGTATAAGTTATGTGGCCCACACGTAATATGATTCTTCTTGAAACAAATGACTCATCAACTCCAATCTTGTCCACAGGGAATCAATGTATGCTGCAACTCCGCACTCAAAACTTACACCGCCGCAACCCGTGAAAGAGTCCATCCAGCTGACAACAAATCTAACATTGACAATCTAAATTCTTGCGTTTCGTCTGTTTCCCAAGCTGCTAGCCAAAGTTGTGGGGAGGAATATACTGCCATGAAGGATTGTTTGAGTGGGAATAAAAAGGAATGGGTAAAGTGTCAGGATCTTAAGAAGGGATTGGATCTTTGTTTGGTGAAGAATAGGACTGGAGAGCTTGCGAATTGATTTTCAGTTATTGAGAGAGAAGGATGACAATAGGAATAGGAATGGCTAATGCACAGCCATGGGAAAGAACTTGGATTACGGTGTCGGTTTTACAAAAGGATAATCCTGTCCTTTCATAAACCTAAATCTAGAACATTTTCATTCCCTAGTTAGATTCTCCAAAATGGAAACACAGTCACTAGTTTGATGTCCTTCACAAGTTACAATTCACAACCCTTCACAACCTTTGACTTCAATCATGGAACAATCAAATGAGATAAAGTTAAAGAACGAGGTGGGCTTACTGTACATCCATCCGTGCAACATTCAGAATACTCATGGCAAATCTTAATCCACAACCACAAAGCCCAAAGAAAAAGGATGAGCTTCCGCGATCTATGCGACCGTTGATCCCGGAGCCTTTACACAGGTGAGCTTCATATGTACAGTACATTAGCAGAAGGGATTGTGTGTTTTGGACCTTTCTTCCTGTTCCGTATTTCTCTGCTTTTCTGTTATTATGATTTCATGAAACTCACCTCTTTATTTCCAATTATGGATCAGGGTTCCGCCAAAGGGAGTATCATCGGGAAGTAAGTGGATAATGTGGTTTCCTGAATCTTCTCGATTTACTTTATATATATATCTGCACGTACGTGTACTCACTGAAAATCCATCATCTCGTTCAAAGTATCGTTTCGAACTCTCCCGGCGCCATCCTTATCATCTATAAGGAAAATCTGTCAGCACTACGAAGCAAAATGCGCTGGAAAATATAATTCACTCGCTTCGCGATATGTTCTCCAGATGGCGAAGGAGATTGGAACGCAAATTGATGCCATGAGCCGACTAAATGCCCCAAAAGCTGAATGTCAATGTTCATGTGGTTGGCAAGGACGCAGCACTTTCAACTATGAATCGAATACTATTTCGTCTGAAGACGTTTCTGAAGAGACGAGAAAATACTTTCAAGATTGTGGAAATTACATTGGTGCATGTGAAGGAACAGGCACAAGTGCTGCAACAGGTATATTGTCGGGTGTCGCCGGTATCCCTGATATCCCTCTACATCCCGAATTAGACGATATCAAAAAGAAATTACTACAGACCAAAATTGAATTACAAGAGAAGGCGAGGGAACTAGAACAAAAAGAGATTCAAAATGATCAAAAGGTCCAAGCAGAACGACAGCATCTTCGTAAAACAACAGAATTTCTGATAGAACAGCATAAAGACGAGATTAAAAATCTGCAAAAGGACATTGTCAAGGTGAAGAATGATGCAAAGGTTGTGATTGACTTCGTCAGAAGGAAGGCCAATAAGGCTCTAGACAATGAAATGGAAAAAAGAATGAATGACAAAATAATGTTGAGCAAACACTTTGAAGAGAAGGAAGCAATACTCAAGGAGAGGTTTAATCTTGGTTTAAGCAAAGTTGACAGACAAGTCAAACAGGCTCTTCATAACGAAAAGTTTTTCATTCGTGATGATTGCAATAATGCACTGCCATCCCCGCCGCAACCGAAGACGAGATCAAGAAGGTTACCGGGTTGTTCAAAAACAAATATGAGATTACCAAGAGCTCGAAGAAGAGAAGTTTCAAATGAGTCCGACGACTCTTTCCAAGGCAATATTCTAACTGATGACAGTCTATCTACGCGCGAGAGTCAAGATATTGACTTCTCAAACAATCGCGAGTGGTTTCAAGAGCGCATAAATGAGTTAGAAGAGTGGACTGACGCTCTCACTGCAACTCTTCGTGAAGGGCCAAGCATAACGGAAACACCAGTTTTGGACACGTTTGAATCAGCTCCAGCTTCTCCACCGCCGTTGAAAAGAGTATCAACAAGAAATGAATGGGGAATATAGATTTCAGTGCCGGTGATGTGGTTCAACCAGCTGATTGCTGCATTCGGTAAACAAACAAATAAACAAAACTCCACGTCATAAACTCTGTATATGTGAACCATTTTTATGTTTATCTTCCATTTCGACAACACGTAGTTTCCATCAATGCCCCTGTGCAAACTCAACTTTTCAAGATCCGTTGCGCCTCACACGCAACTGAGATTATTAAAAACCACAACCGTTGCTTGTTCTTGTTCAGCAGGAGTATCATCCTTTGCCTGTTCACCCTCACATACAACAGAAATTAAATCAAAGCCACATTTTCATTTTCTTCTTCAACAACAGGAGTTTCAACCTTTTCCTGTTCACCCTCATTTTCTGGATTTGCAGTGTCTGTTTCAGCAGTTTCAGCAGTTACAGACGTGATTGCTAAGGTGTCTGCTTCGGCGGCTGATGTTACTGCAGGGTTTGCCTCGGCGATGACTGCAGGATTTGCTTCAGCGGTTGCTTGAGGCAATGGTGGAGGAGGATTTTCAGTCTTTTGGTCTCCGTTAGCAACATCGGTCGTCTCTGTTTTCGACTCTCCTTCCGCATTAGGGACTGGTGATTGGCTTGGGGTAGGTTGGCCGTTCGCTGGCGCCGCAGCAGGCGCTGGTGCAAATCCCGCCGGCGCAGTATATCCAGGTGGATAAACACCGTGAGGAAACTGTGCCGCCAAATTAGGCGTTGGTGGAGGATACTGTGGAGGGTAAGGGTATGGTCCAGTTCCTGGAGTTATATTTGCTGCGGCTCCTGCTGCAACAATTGTTGGTACCATCGGAGGTGGATTTGTGGTTTGAGAGTAGGATGCGCCGGGTGTTGCACTTGAAAAACCTTGAGCTTTCGGTGGTGCCACGATTTGTCCTTGCTTGTTCACCATTAACTGCACTTGTTGGATAGCAGCAGCGATGAGTTTCTGTTTGTTGCAGAAAATGAGATGGAAAGTTGGTAAAATAGAACCTTTAAAAAATTGTTGTGACAGTGAAAATAAACAACATAATGAACTCATACACACGTACCTCTCTTCCGTGAGTTTGGAACTTTCGCTGAATAGTTGAATACCAATGATTCTTGATGTCATTATCTGATCTCCCAGGCAATTGTTTTGCAATATTTGCCCATCTATTACCATGATGCTCATGCAAAGCAATCAAAATAGCTTCCTCGTCATCAGTCCACTCTCCTTTCTTTAAATTAGGGTCCAAATGATTGACATAACGTTCACGGCATTGCTTTCCCTGACGTCCTGGTAAGTGGGCAGCAATCTTTGCCCATTTTCTACCGTATAGTCCTCTCTTATCTCTAAGAATGTTATCCTCCTCGGGAGTCCAAGACCCTTTGCCCTTGATGACTGGGGGTTTGGTCATGGAATTCCACTTTTGGAGACATTCAAAAGGAGATTTGTTGGGGAACGTATTCGCGATGTCATTCCACCTTGGTGTTGCTGTTGGGAAAAAGAAACGATTTTTTCAGTTGTTAGTAATCCATTGTTACCGTGGAAAATCATTGTTCAATTTGAACCGAAACAAAGCTAGCATTATTTTCATACTCACTATTTGGATATTGGCTAACTATCTCTCGAAGCATATTTGTCTCCTCGTCAGTCCAAAGCGCCAAGCTTTCTTCGGAAACCTTGTTCTTCTTTCCGTCTGTCGAGTTACCGTCATCCTCGGCGCTGCGTTTCTGGCCGTCTCCAGGAGGCAATGTTGTATTATTAGAAACACCAGCAACAGCTGAATTATTCATTATTTGACTCTCCATTTCCCTTATTTTCATTCGTGCATAGCGCATAATGCAATTAGTGGCACTTTTTCCAGGGAACCTTTCCGCTATATCGACCCAAACTTCCTCATCGGTGTCATCCAAAAGGTCTGAATCGTCAGTTTTACTCTTTTTCGCATCTTGAATGAAAAGCATGAGGGCTCTATCATCTGTTTCGGTCCAGGAAGGCTTCTCGTCCATTGGAGCTGCTTCCGCTTCTGCCACCGGTAATGGGGGAGGGGGAGCCTCATTTTCGGTGGTTTGTTCGGGTTTAACGTCGATCTCGTTCATTTTATTAGTCTAAATCAATGTTGGAGGGGAAGATTGGTTCTACCGGTATCTGTCGTACCTATGTATGATTTGATTGATAGATGTTAAAACAGAAGTGTTATTGATGTTACTGGTAACCTGGTGCAGTTACGAAGATACTGGTGTGCTACTGGCTGGTAACTGTTACAGCTAGCGCTAACTGCTGGCCAAACAATTTTGATTATAAATATATACGTTAATGAATACATATATTAAAATTTTGAAATGGAAAAATCCCCTCCCCACGACTTTAACGGTCATGTCATGTCATCATGGCGTGTCACAAATTCAGGTGAAATGATTTTTTAGCTATCATAATAGCATGAGGTTTTGAACATTATATTCAGGGGTGATTTCCACAATTTGCTCGGGCATCTTACACAGTAGTTGCAGTGCGTTTACGAACAATGCTGTCAAGACAAAATCGGTTGTATGTCTTGAGGTCGTGATGTCTCGAGGATTTCATGTACTAAAAGATCTTCATGCACAATAGATCCATGCGATGCGTGTCATCTTCGCTGTTACTATTAATGTTGCTTCAAAATTGTGGTCGCAGGTTGCATGAACATTCGCATAATTTTAAAATCCTTGCTCTTATTCCAGGCATACTCAAGTAAAACGTTTCTCAAAAATAACATCACTTCCATACGACTCAAGCAATGCTGAAAGCAATTTTTTATTTGAAACGGCGACAGGGGGTTTTGATTTCTTTTTATTTCACTTTTCAAAACTCTTTGATATTTTAAAATATCATATACAGATCAAATCTAGAAAAGCCTGTCGTTGATTTGATATTCACCGTTGACAAGAGCGGTGTCATGTACTATGACGATGTCGAAGAGATCGCATTAGTATCGAACATGACTATAGCAGAGTCCTCAGTCGACAGTGACTCCAATCCAGTAAAGCATGCTGAGGTGGTGATTCTTGCTCCGTTTCTACTTCTTGCAGTTGGGGCTTTGCTTCGGCAAACTACGAAAGCCCTTCCAGTGCCCTACACAATGCAATTGCTCATTGTTGGTACATTATTGGGGATACTTCTCAGGGGGGATCAGTGGACTGGTACTCTCCAACAAAGTATGGAAGTATTAGGTAATTTGGATCCACATTTGATGATTCACGTATTTCTACCCCCACTCATTTTCGAGTCCGCTGCGTCTCTTGAGTGGCACCTTTTAACAAAGGCAAAGTGGCACATTATATCTCTTGCTGGTCCTGGATTGTTGCTAGCTTCAAGTTTGACGGGTGGGGTTTTGTATAGTCTACTAAGTAACTCGGAAAGATTCCAAGACGATTTGCTTTTAGCAGAATGCTCAGACGAATGGTCTTATCACACCGCTCTTCTTCTCGGGGTTATCATGAGCGCCACCGATCCAGTTGCAGTTGTCGCCCTCTTGAATGACTTGGGTTGTAAAGCTTCATTATCAACGACCATCGAAGGTGAATCGTTGCTGAATGATGGGACAGCATTGGTCATGTTTACCATTTTAATCAAATTGGTAGAAGGCGATAGTTCGGATGGTGTTGAGGATTATGTTCTGACTTTTGGAAAGATGTCAATTGGCGGTGCTCTATTTGGGACCGTTTTCGCAATTATCATGGTACAATGGCTTCGAATGATTTTCAATGATGCTTTGGCAGAAATATCAGTAACTCTAGCGGGGGCGTACCTTTGTTTTTTTGTAGCAGAGTACTTCCTCCACGTTTCAGGGGTAATCGCTGTGGTTTGTCTGGGATTGTACTTTGGGCACAGTGGAAGAACGTCAGTATCACCTGAAGTGGCACATTTTTTGGAAGAATTCTGGCAGTGCTTGGGCTTCATCGGCAACACTCTCATCTTTGTAGTTGCTGGCACGGTGATTGGATTCAAACTGCCTTCATTTCCAGTGTCAGAGTTTACACATATGTTTGCAATGTACGCTGTTTGTGCGTTAATTCGGGGAGTTGTGATAGGCTTAATATATCTTGCCTTCAAGGCATGTGGATCAGATCTGGAATTTAAAGATCAGATTGTTGCAACATGGTGAGGGCGTCGTTTGAATTTTATGGTTCGATACAAAATCATCAGCATCTAAATCCTGCCATTTCTCATCACATTGTTGACTTCAACAGGGCCGGCCTACGAGGTGCAGTCGGACTGAGTCTTGCAATGATAGTATTTGGTAATGACAAAATCTGCGAACCTATAAGGGAAGTCGTAATGTTTCATACAGCTGGTATCGTAGTCCTCACAGTGTTTATCAACTCCACTTCCATGAAACGTTTGGTGGCTTTCCTTGGATTAGATGTCGTAGCATTCTCCAAGCAGCTGATTTACGACCAGGCAATGGATAATTTGATGACAGCAGGTACGAGGCAGGAAATCAATCTTCGTGCAGACCATTTATTCGATTCAACAATATGGGAGGAGGCCAGAAAATATTATGTCCGTGTAGATAAAGGCAAACAAATAAAAGTGCAAGAGGGAGAAGACAGTGATATTCTTGCTGAGAAGGAAGTGCGGCGTCGTGTGCTGATGATTACAAAAAGAAGTTACTGGAAACAATTTCAAGATGGGCTTTTGTCTCATTACTCTGTTTCTTACTTGATTCACCATACGGATGTGGCTCTCGACAGTGATTCTTGCCTTTTGGACGAATGGAAGACTTTCGAGCAGTTGATTCGCCTCGGCTCCGCTGTTGACAAAGTCTCTCAAAAACTTGTCGCGGCAGAAGGATCATCTGCATCTGAAAAACGAAGAGTGAACTTGCTCAATTTTCTTGACAGCGTACCAGTCATATTGACCATTCTGCTTCTAGTCTTTGCATCTTGTATTCTACCGTTTACGCTGGATCCAAGTTCGGAGGCATTTTTGATTATTGAAAACACAACTACAGCCATATTTATGGCTGAGCTCTGTACCAGACTTTATTGCCTTCAAGAATGGCGACAGCCGTGGGCTGTGGACCCGTACATCGCAATCGATATTGTTGCGGTTCTACTAGATATCGTCCTGCTTAATGTCGAAGATTTGCTTGGCCAAGCCTCCGATTATACAAAAGCAATCAGATCCATCAGGTTCCTACGTCTATTTCGTCTCCTCCGACTTGCGAGAGTTGCCAATAGTTTGAAAAGAGCCAAAATCGCAGCAATGAATGAAACTTCGACCTTGCTCACAAAATCAGAGAGCTTACTAAAACGGTATCAAAGAAAAGTCCTTTTCTCTCAACTCAAGCATGGTTTCGAGATTGCCAGTGCATTCAGAATTGCAAGGGAGGAGGTTTTACCAGCTATCAAACATATCCAGACTGAAGGGAATCACTTGCAAGGCATCCGGCAGCACATCGAACAAGATCTGGAGAAGGTTCGTACAGCTCTCCTGGACGTACAGAGACTTTATAACGAAATCGCAGCCTCCATCACAACGTCTTTGGCTGCCCGGACTGTGCTAAACAAACAGCGACGTGCGATCTTTGAATTGCATCAAGATGGTTTACTTGATGCTGTGGAATATAAGCGACTCACTGGTTTGGTCGAATACCAAATGAAATCTTTGACTTATCATCCCCCAATCATAGCAATGCCCAAGAAGATGGATATCCTCAAACAAATCCCGTGGCTCGAGTGCCTAGATTCACAAGAGTTGTCGACAATCGCTTCTTCGTTCGAGGATGCGGTCTTCCAAAGGGGTGATGTTTTGGTGAAGCAAGGCGAAAAATCTGATAGCGTCCATGTTTTGGCCAGAGGCACGGTGGCTGTGTCTTATCTGAAAGAATCGGGCGAAAAGATGGTGATTGACGAGCTTGGAATGGGTTCGGTTTTTGGTGAAATCGCTTGGGCTCTCAATAATGGAATCAGAGGTGCCACGATTTTAGCAACTAGCCCCGGACTTTTGTTCAGTATCCGTGGAACTGTTCTACGCAATATTGCTGAGTCTAACAAGCAACTTGAAACAAAACTATGGGACACATGTGGCAGACGATTATCTGAGAATGTTTTAGCAGCACATGAAAGTAAAATGTCAAGACGACATATCCGGGAAATGGTACAGGAATTTGATTTGCGCTCTGTCGATCCCATGGACAAGAAAGTTAAGGTATGTCAATGCAATGCTCTCATTCATGGAATTGGGTTATGGTTTCAGCGATATTATTCCCCCCCCCCCTCTCCCCACAAGCTGATTCAAATCTTTTCATGTGTTGACTTCTTCCATTCCAATAGTTTTACGACTTTGGGAGAATTGTTTTGCTTCGTGGAACAGCCATTATGAAGGTGAATGGAATGTCTAAACTGATCGAAGCACCAGAAATCCTGCCTATCACGAGCATGAAGACAAATGACATGACTTTCGAGGTTGACTTCTCAACGGATGCCAAATTCATGTGTCACCGATTTGCACTGGAGGGTGATGCTTTCGCGTCATTTGAAACAAACGACAAACGAGTCTCTCTAGCTGCACTGGAGATTAAGAGGTCAAGCTTCTTTTCAAATCGCCAAGATATAAATGAATTCGTAAAATCTGAATTGAGTCTACCGTCAAGAACAACGGCGTCTGGATCTAAGAGCCGTAGATCAAGATACTCTTTACAACTTCCACGGGACACTTCCACAACGCACAATGCAAAACATGTCAATCAAAATCGCCGTTCCACTATAGATGTTGGATTAATGTTCACAAGTGAAACAAGTAAGAAGAAGGGGGTCGTGGAGAATTTGATTGAAGAGGCAGCACGTGGGGCATCAGAATGATGCTGTATGCTAATGTTTAATCAAGAATGAGAAATGATCGGACCTATTATAAGCTTTACTAAAACGGAATAGCAATACATGAAATACGTTGCCTCATCCACTATATCATCAACAAATTTGGTTCCAT
>Ga0115005_10001276_pt1 | contig 19876 bp, 13 predicted proteins | sample ArcOceMetagenome_FD_87163 | JGI IMG/M metagenome (GOLD analysis project Ga0115005, IMG submission 87163) | Marine eukaryotic phytoplankton communities from Arctic Ocean - Arctic Ocean - Greenland ARC118M Metagenome | ecosystem: Environmental > Aquatic > Marine > Oceanic | place: Arctic Ocean... | reverse complement strand
GATTGATCTGATCACCAAATACCGTGAATGTTCCAAACTCTTTTAAAATTACTTACCGTTTATTTCGTGGGGATACCTCAGGGATAGAATCGCTTTTTCAGACTTAGGCAATACAGGTAACTCATAAACCCTTGGATTTATTTTCCTTTCAACTAAACAACAACCATGCAGATGACAACATTTTATACCGGGAAATTGATGCATTAGATGCCAATATCCGACTCCAATTTTCTCAAGGTCGGCTTTTATACACTTGGAGCAGAATTTAGAATTTATAAGATCCGCTTTCCCTAGTTGAGAGACACCTGAAGCATTCCCAAGCGTATACCCACCACATCTCAACATTGCCTGCTTTAAATCTGACGAGTTAGCACTCATCAAGTCAAACAATGGTAAGAAGGTATGCTTACTCAAGAGATAATCTACTGGGTAATCGGCATGCTTCGCTATATTGCTCACTTCAGTAGGTAGGCATTGATTCAAACAAACGCCTTTACGTCCAAAAAAGTCCATTGAAGTCTGTCGTTGATTTGAACCACCCCACAATAAATGGCAACGAGCAATGTATGAATACAAAGTTTCATCTTGCTGGATGCGTGGGGTGTAAACAGAAGCATTCACGGCTGGTATTCAAAGAGGTAGAAAAACTTGAATAGCAAAAACATAAAAGGATGAATACTGCCATCTTCAGACATAATGGCACTGGCCTTAAATGCGTTGTTATTAGCCGTGGTTTCGTCAGAACGCGGTAAATCTGGAAATAGAATAATTAAGTACTTATGGAGCGCACTTCTCCATTGATTATTGAGTTTAACGCTTGTTTTACATCGTGAATAAGAATAGAAGCTACTTTCCATAAAAACGCGTTTATGAAGCTCAACTTGCTCTCGCTGATAATCAACACCTCCTCTCATCAGCAGCTTAGTTTCCCAATCAAGCCAACGGTGAAAAAGTGTAATATGAGGAGTGCTAAAAGAAGATTTATCGAAAAAATCGCCTGAGCATTCACCCCCATTAAATTCGCTCACTAAACGTTGGCTCAGCGTTGTATTATGCTGTTGGCAAATGAAAGCCGACATTGCTTGATGTTCTGCTTTCCAGATAACAACGCCCTTGGTGCTTGCATCTTCATCATGGCACTTTGAGCAGTATTTTAGAGAGAGATAAGGCATTAGTAGCTTTTCAGCATTAAACAGTACGCGTCCCGTTGCCTTGTCATTCAATTGATTTTTCACATGTACATTTAATACATCACGAGAGACGAATCCTTGCCAGTATTTGCCCACCATATTATCAGTCAATACATCCTCGAATCTTTTTCTTCCATAGGCTTGCACGGCAAACTTCACTGCCCACCTTGGCATGGTCTCTCCTATCAAACGAGGACTTGATATTTGAAAAAGACTTAGAAATTCCTTTGGAGCAAAAAAGTCTGCATACTCCATAAGTCGATAGAAATAGGTTGGAAAATACTCACCGGGTTTGATGTTAATATTGTTTAGCAGTATGGATGAAAGACTGGTGTTCAACATGAGATCACTCGTCCCCCATATCTAGTGCTTGTAGGCGTTTTATCCTCTCAATACGTTCTTGATTTTTAGTGTCTTTCTTCTGAACATTTTTATTTTCTAATTGTGTTGTTTTATCCACAGAATAAACTGCCGTGATATCAGCTTTAGGTAACTTCGGTTTAATCGATTCTTTGCGAATGTGAGTGGCCACATGCGCTGTATACAAAGAATTAAATCGATTACTCTTGGTCATACTCAAATTCGCAAGTAATATATGATTTACTAGGCGCTTCAACTTGCTTATGTTCCCCTCACAATAATAAAAAATTGCGTGTCCAAATTCCTTATCAACTAACGTCTCGCTCATACCTAAAAAGTTAACACTTAAAGCCTTAACCATTGTCTTCCACGTTGGGTGTTCTATAGAGTGATCACTTAATACAAACTTACCATCACTGATTAAACGCCGTTCAGACTGCTCAGTCTGCGTAGGAGCACTAAACAGATTTCCAGCTGCAGGTGTGCCAATAAATATCATTGGCACACCTAAATCGTTGTAAAACTCTTCTAAAAACTCATTCGTGACTACTTTGTTATCTTTCGTCGTCTTGGCGTTCAAAACCCATTGAACATCGTCTATTACTAGCAAACCAAGACCAACCATTCGACATATTTTCATGACATAGATAACTTGCTCACCCACAGTATCTCTGACTGGAAGCTTTGCCGAGAGACGACTTTTGAGCTTTTCATCGATGGCATTGAGTATCGAAACTAAGAAAGCTTTTTTACTTGTTGCACTTTTGATGTAAGTTTTAACGTACATGACTTGTGGCAGTCGCCTAAAACCTGTGTTTTCAGTGGAGGAGTGAAAGCACTCAGAACACTCAAACGTTTTTAATATTTTATCAAAAATTGTGGTTTTACCATGACCAGATCGCCCCGTGCATAGCATAGAAGTTCCAGCGTCAATCAGGCTATTTGGCGATGGTAATTCTTTTAAAGAAACTTCTCCGTTTTCAATTAAATTTAAGTACTTATCGTAATCGTCTGTTTTAGGATGACGGTTGAGATAACCAATAAGCATCAAGTGATAAACTTGGTTATATAAATCAAACGTATACTCTGGCGGAACATAAAATCGTTTTGCCAACCCAATACGTTTGACGCTGTTTGGCAATGTAGAATAATCAGATGTGATATCGTCTCTTGCCGACAGTTGTGACTTCAGTTCAGGCTCATCCAGCCTAAGCGCCTGAAGTGTTACAATAAATGGATTATTATCAATCCATTGTTCAAGCAGAAGGTTCGCCTCAGTCATGACTTTCTCCTTCGCCATTTAACGATGGGATATCAAGGTCAGCTGCGAATGAGTCAATTGCACTAGTGCCAAACACATTTCGAGTTTCGATAACATCTCTGGCGTTTTCTGATTTCTGTGCTTGCTTGAAGTTTTCCTGTATTCCGGCGACTATGCCTTTGCGATCTGGAGGTCTAGTAGAAGTGTTTTCGTTTGATAACTCACGCTCTTCAGCGATTGATGCTTGTAAGGCAACGTTTGCCATTCTTCGGTCTTTGCGATTGATAGACATCCTTTGCTTTTCGATTTGTTTTTGCTGCTTAATTTCTTCAGCAGTTAAGTCTTCAAATCTCTCATCATGTGACGCCAGTGTAAACTCTATGATTTCGGGGCCGAACTTCTCTGATAAGTACCATGCGTAACGCGGGTCATCTTTGTTTATACGCACTTTTATTGAAGGCTTTGCCTGACCGCGAAAGCCGATCTCTTGTTGCCATTCTTGGAAGCCTTTATGAGATGTTCTATATAAAAGCTCACTTGATGAAATGAGTATACCGTCGAGGGATACTTTTGCTTCCTCTTGTTCCAACATCGCGTACATCACTAGTTTTTTGGGTTGACGATTCCCACCTGCCATTCTTTTAGAAATGTGCTTATTCCATAATGCTAAAGGCGTCGGCTTAACTCCTTCAAACACATCAAAAGATTGTAACCGTGTGTGATTCATTCTTTGACGATTAAACGACAAAATCGATTCAATAATTAGTCGATTTAACGAATCAATATCATGTATAGCGAAGTTTGAAGGATGAACGGCATCCTTTGCAGGATCGGGCTTTACACTCCCTTCCAATCGCTGAAACAGAATCTTGTCTTGAGAATCAAAGTTCACTTCTACAGTTCCCTTTTTTTTACTCAAGTAAGAAGTCGCAAAGGTAATGGTTTCTAATTTTAAGTCTGCTGCCAGCATGTCGTCATAAAGAGTAGTGGTATATTCTCCCCCTCTATCGCAGAACAATCGTACGCAAACGTGTTGGCAAGGCCAATCTTCTTCATCAATTTGAATTCCGTATCTGGCACAAAAATCAACTTTATTTGTAAAAGCATTGTAAAGTGCTTGTTTAACCGCAGAAACACCGCGCTTAAACGTAATGCAATAGCCTACGATCATCCCCGAAAAGGTATCAACTACAAAGTACAAGTAAGGGCGACCAAGCACCTCTTTATCTGTATATTTTCCCCTGCTGTTGATTCTCGATACCACGTAAATATTTAGTGTAGTGGCGTCAATTTCATATGTGTCACTTGGCCCAATAGAGTTTTCTTGTGCTTTACCGCGTGTAATGTCTTGGTTATTTTGAACTGCCTTTACACTCGTTTTAAGCTCTGCCCATTTCTTCCAATCAACATGTTTTTCAAAATGATGAATAAATTGATCAATAGAAATATACTTACGAAAGTCAAGATAACGCTCTTTATGTCCATATACGTCAGTCCATGAATAACAAAGGCGTTGGCAAAACTCGCTATGTAATGACGTATATTTGTGATCAGAAAATTTAGATAAGTATTTTTTTATAAATTTTTTAATTCGCTTTATGTCTTCTTGCGTAGCATCTCGTCTTAAATATTCGTCTGAATCGCCTTTTGCGCCAATAAAATTTCCACCTCGTTTAGCTCTTTTCGCCTCAGCCTCTTCAATATTTAAAGGTAACTTTCGATTAGTTCCACAAAGATAGTTTAGTGGTAATAGCGCTAAAGGATGAGAGCCAAATGCTAAATATTGATTAAGGTATTTGTATAATGTCGGAATACTTATATTGGCCAGTTTTGCGTAAGCGTTTGTGCACTTTCGAGATAAGTCGCCTTTGATATATAACTCTATGTCCCCAGAATCAATAAGTGGTTTTATTTTTGAATATCTATCAAACGCGGTGGATACGCGGCTTTCTGTAGCAGACAAATAGTGTTCAGACGTACTAAACGTATTAGGCGTTCTTTCAAACATATCCCATGCACGCCCGTCGATGTCATCGCCAACTTTAACCAGAATAGGCTTAATAGGTTTTTTACGTTGTAGAGATAGCGCAACTACATTTGATTCAGGAAAAGTATACGCAACCGTATATTCGAGTTCTTTTTCATCTGTATTTTTAGCTTTTATGATTTCGTTAATTGAATAATCAAATGCCTTTTCTGTCGGAAGACCTACCATTCCCATGCGTAGTCCTCCTTAGCATTAAAAACAAAACTTGCATCAGCAAGCGGACGAAATAGATCTACCTGTAAGCCTTTATGCCAGATGAGATACCAAAATACGCCGTATGTTTTTTCAAACGAGATAGTCATTTTTTTGGATACCAGAAAAACCAAATCTGCCAATCGATGACGCTTTCTACCAATAAGGGATTCTAAAAAATGAACCTGAAAAGACTTAAGAATGATATGAGGAATATCAAGGTCACGATGTCTTCTAGCTATTGCAATATTTTTGACTAAGTTCGGACTCAATGTCCAATGTGAAGATGTGATTAAACGATACTCTTGTTGCTTTTCATCTTCCCAATAAGCTTGTTCGATCTTCAGCTTATCTTGTGTGCGACCAATAACTGCATCACCACTATCTACTATAAGGACTTCATCATTGTATTTTAACGAGACAGCAATTTTTTTTAATTCTCCCGTCATAATATCGGCATATTGGAAATAAAAATCTGTTGTCATGATAGACGCCTGATACCCCTTATTAGCATCCTTTACCACTCCACTTTTTGGCGCATAACGGGGATGAGCGATGTTAAGACGAGTGGCAACCGCTAATGTCGTATCAACATCTATTAATGGGTATTGCGTTTTTATCTTGAAAGCATTTTTTAAATAACTGAGTGTTAGCCCAAAGTATCGCTCCATGTCTGAAAAGTATTCATGACGTTGTGCTTCTTGGCCTAGTTGCTCAGTTGAGGCATTTCCCATACTTGAGAACTGACGAGCGGTTTTATACGGAATGTACTTACCTTCGAATTCTCTCCGGGTTACATAGTCGTCAATTTTATTTTCAGTTAACTCAGTGACAGTTGGCTGTTTAATTTTAGGTGAATTTGCATTTTTCATAACTTATTTTCCAGTGGCTACAAATCGGAAAATAGTCTCGAATAACGAAAATAACAAGGTAAAGCGTCAAAACCATGAAAAGTTATTGGTAAAGCCAATAAATTCGTTAAAAAAAACAAAAAACACTAACTATAAATAACTAAAACGTGCAATTATTTAAGGTTTTACTAATTAAAACGAGGGTTTTGATTGATTTTTACTTTGAAGTGACGTTTATCGTAACAAATAAATTTACTTTGTCAACATAGGTCATATTTGACGTAGCCTTAAGGTGATACTACAACTTAACAATTAACAATTTACTAAACACTGTCGGAATGAGAATAACAGAAGAAAAACTGATTGAATTTGATGCTTTCCTCAAACCGTTCAAAAAACCAAATAAGAAGGCGTTTTTGGCTTTCGTACAGCATGGTGAACTGGCAGAACCTACAAACGAAATAAAGTTAAAGCTTCCACAAAATTACTACCACGATAAATAAAATAGCGGCCACCGTATATAAAGAAGGCTTCGGAAAGTAACTAATTACTACTTAAGCAAAAAGCGATCTTGTTCGTTATACCGTTTTCCCATATTCTCTATGAAAGCCTAATTTTAAAAATATAATTACCTAGCTTTGATTAGGCACAGAATTTTTTCTAGTTTTTCAAAAAACAAAGCAATGGACTTAGAACAAGGACAGGGAATGATCCCAAATTATCAGCAATTCATGCGCCCTTTTCTCGAAATTGCACAAGCGACGAACGGCAATGAAATAAAACTCAGGGATGCCATCAATCAGCTCGCTGATAAGTTCAACTTATCTGACGAAGAGCGCAATGAAACATTGCCCAGTGGTAGACAAAGTGTATTAGATAATCGTATTGGCTGGGCACGTACTTACCTCACCAAAGCGGGACTATTAAAAGCGACTAAACGAGCGCATTTTGTAATTACCGAACGAGGTATTCAAGCACTGCAAGACACTAATGCTGTCATCAATAACGATTACCTCAAGCAGTTTGACGAATTTGTTGCTTTTAAAGAGCAAAAAAACGAAGCCAGTGAATCTCAGTCAGCAAATACACAAGAAACCACTAATACATCAACAACAAGTGAAGTAACGCCAGACGAAGCCTTACGTGCAGCGTACAAAACCATCAACGATGCCTTAACGTCAGAACTGCTATCACGCACCCGTGAGGTCACTCCTGCCTTCTTCGAGGATTTACTAATCGAACTGCTTATAGCTATGGGTTATGGCGGTACAGGTGAAGGTGCAGCACACGCATTGGGTAAAAGTGGTGACAACGGTATAGACGGTGTCATCGACCAAGACCCGCTGGGCGTAGACCAAATTTATATTCAGGCCAAACGCTACGCTGAAGGCAATAACATTGGTGCCGGTGATATCCGAGATTTTTTTGGAGCCTTAAACCTTAAGAAAGCGCAGAAAGGTATTTTTATCACCACCTCAAATTTCACCGCCTCTGCTGTGCAGACCGCCAAAGATTTGGGTATGCGAATAGTACTAATCAACGGCAATGAATTAGCAAAATTAATGCTGCGCTACAACATTGGTAGCCGAGATGAACAAACTTTACACTTGAAGAAAATCGACGAAGACTTTTTTGCATTATAAGCCGTGAAACACAGGCATTGAGAAGTAAATTAACATGAACCATAAATTGACCCTAAGTAAGCTCGAAACCTTGTTATTTCAGGCATGTGATATTTTGCGCGGTAAAATGGATGCCTCTGAATACAAAGAGTTTATCTTTGGCATGCTGTTTTTAAAACGCATGTCAGATCAATTCGAAGCTGATCGTAATACCATTAAAGAGCAGTACCAAAAAGAAGGTGTAGATGATCAAACCATCCAACTATTGCTCGATGATGCCACTCAGTTTGATTATTTTGTTCCACAGGCATCCTCTTGGGCCACAATCAAACACATTAAAACCAATGTTGGGACTGAACTGAATAAAGCACTCGCGGCCCTTGAAGACGCGAACATCAGCAAGGGTTTGGAAGACGTACTGAAGCACATCAACTTCAACAAAAAAGTGGGCAAAAAACCCATGGAAGATAGTGTGTTGGTGCGCTTTATCCAGCACTTTAATACTATCCCATTAACCAATGACGATTTTGAATTCCCTGATCTGCTGGGAGCCGCTTACGAATATTTGATTAAATTTTTTGCCGACAGTGCAGGTAAAAAAGGTGGTGAATTTTACACACCTAGTGAAGTGGTGCGTTTACTGGTTGAAATTTTACAACCGGCCGAGAATATGGAACTGTATGATCCAACGGTTGGAAGTGGCGGCATGCTGATCCAAGCTAAAAAGTATGTTGAAGAGTCTGGGGGTGATGTCAGTAAGATTGATTTATTTGGCCAAGAAGACAGCGGTACTACTTGGTCTATCTGTAAAATGAATATGATTTTACACGGCGTCGGTGGAGCGAACATACAAAATGAAGACACCCTAGCAAAACCTCTACAGCTCAATGCCAGCGGGGAAGTCCGCAGTTTTTCACGGGTAATTTCGAACCCGCCATTTTCTCAGAACTACAGTCGTGATGGCATGACTCACCAAAGCCGTTTTCACACGTGGTTGCCCGAAGGGGGCAAAAAAGCCGACTTCATGTTTGTGCAGCACATGGTTGCGTCACTCAAACAAAACGGCAAAATGGCGGTGGTCATGCCGCACGGTGTGTTATTCCGTGGAGGTGAAGAGAAGACCTGTCGTCAAAAGTTTATTGAGGAAGGTATTCTTGAAGCCGTTATCGGTTTACCTCAGGGCTTATTCTACGGTACGGGCATTCCTGCTTGTGTATTAATAATCAATAAAGCCAAGGCCAGTCAACGTAAACATGTGGTATTTATTAATGCTGACCGTGAATACAAAGAAGGCAAAAACCAAAATAGTCTTCGCCCTGAAGACATAGAAAAAATCACCCATGTATATGAATCACTGACTCAAGACCCCAGCAACGAAATTGCTAAATACGCACGCGCTGTGCCAAAGGCAGAGCTTGAAGCTGAAGGGTTTAATTTAAATATCCGCCGTTATGTGGATAACAGCCCCGCACCAGAGCCACAAGATGTTAAAGCGCACTTAAATGGAGGTATTCCAGCAGGTGAAGTAAATAGCCTTGAACATCACTGGCAAAATTACACCAATCTAAAAGACGCATTATTCATTCATGGCCACCCTAAACATAAGGATGGCGACTACTTTTCATTTACAAAAGCGGTCACTGAAAAAGCAGACATTAAGGCTTTAATTGAAAACCACCCTCAGTTAATTGAAAAACATCAAAGCCTCAATAAACAATTAAACGATTGGTGGTGTGAACACTTTTTACCTGAGTTTTATCGTTTAGGTGATAATTTGATTGGCTCTAAAGGTGTATTTTCCCTGCGCCGTGATGCCCTCAACAGTATCGTTACCGCGCTATTGCCTGCAAATTTACTATCTATCTACCAAATTCGCGGGGCGATGGCGGGTAATTTTAAACAATACGAAGCTGACTTAAAGTCTATTGCCAACTCAGGGTGGAATGCCGAACTCATTCCCGATGACGAAATATTACAATCTCAATTTCCAGAGGTGTTGGTTAACCTGAAAAAAGATGCTGCTCGTATCAGCGAGTTAGAAGCCATGTTTGCAGGGGCTAATGAGACTGCGGATGAAGAAGCCGGTGATACTGAAGATAATACTGATGAAGAAGACGGCACTGGTATCTTGCCCAAAACGCAGGTAAAGCAGCTCAAAAACTCGAAAAAAGAGAACAATGGGCAACTTTCTACCTTCAAGAAAGAGCTGAAATACGCGACAAAAGAAGACCCTGCTAAAGCGATAGAATTAGAAAAGCGAATAGCGGCTCTCACAACCGCCAATTCCACCATTGATGAAAAGCTAGCAAAACACACCGCATTAGAAACCGAACTAAAAGACTTAAAAGCAGGCATTAAACAAGCCGAAAAGCTTAAGGAAGATTTGCTTGAGACTGCACGCAATAATATAGAGCCATCTGATGCGCAAATTCTCATCGAACAACGCTTCAAACAGCAAATGGAAGAAAGTTTTAACCAATACCTGCGTCAACTAGTGAGTCAGCTTGTTAAAGCAGTTGAGAACTTACATGGTAAGTATGCGGTAACCGTAAAAGACATTTTGACCGAGCGTGATGAACAAACTGCATTGCTAAACTTTTTTTTGCAGGAGTTGGGTTATGAGTGATTTTCACTCAATAGGTTCTTTTGCAAAAGTTAGACGAGGCGCATCACCTAGACCTATCAACAATCCAGATTTTTTTGGAGGGACTGTAGGTTGGGTTAGAATTTCTGATGTAACTCAAAGGAACAATAAGTATTTAAAACTCACACAACAATACTTATCTCCATTGGGTGAATCATGTTCGTTAAGAGTTGATGCAGGCGATTTAATAATGTCAATTTGTGCAACCGTTGGCAAGCCAATGATCGTTGATATTCCAGCGTGCATTCACGATGGTTTCGTACAAATTTATGATATTAATAATGCGGATGTAGAATATCTATATTACCTATTACAATTTCACGAAAAAGATTTTGAAAAAAGAGGGCAACCCGGTACACAGGTTAACTTAAATACAACTATCGTGGAAAGTGAGATCGTTTTCCTTCCCCATTTTGAGCAACAACAAAAAATAGCCAAAATATTAAGCACCGTCGATAAGCTAATCGAAAAGACACAAAGCTTAATCGACAAATACACTGCCGTTAAACAAGGCATGATGGCCGACTTATTCACCCGTGGTATCGACTTAACTCCCGGCGACAATTACGGCCAACTGCGCCCCAGCGTCACCGAAGCCCCAGCACTTTACCAAAATTCCGAACTCGGCTGGGTGCCGAAGGATTGGGAAGTTATACCAATAGATGAAATCTCAACTCAAATGACAAATGGATTTGTCGGTGTTGCAACACCACACTATGCAAATGAGAGTGATTCTGGTATTCGATACTTATACGGTAATAACGTTCGTGCAGATAGGTTAGAGCTTGAGACTGTATTAAAAATTAAACCTGAATTTCATCAAAAGCTCAGAAAGTCGCAGTTGCTGCATGGTGATATGCTAACAGTTCAATCAGGCCATATTGGAACATCTGCAATTGTTCCTGCGAATTTTGGAGAAGCTAACTGTCATGCACTTATTATTACAAGGCTAATTAAATCCCGAGTCATTCCTGAGTTTCTCTCTTACTACCTAAACTCGGCCATTGGAATGAATCGCATGGAAGAAATTTTCGTAGGTTCAACAATTAAGCATGTAAATGTTAAAGAACTAAAATCCTTTTTAGTGCCACTTCCATCAATTGTGGAACAAAAGAATTTTGTTTTAAAGATAATTGGAACTCACGAGTTAATAAATAATGAAAAACAACAGTGCGAAAAACATAAACTTATGAAAAAAGGCCTGATGCAAGATTTGCTCACAGGGAAAATTAAGGTTAACTAATGGTTGATATTTTGAGGGAAATGCCTGACTTAGAGCTTGAGATAGTAACCGCCGCCAAAGAAGGAACTCTTGTTCTATTTATTGGCGCTGGAATTTCTAGGCTGGTTGGGCATCAGTCATGGGATGGCTTTGCATACGGAGTGGTTGAGCAATTAGTTGCTAATAGGGTAATTAATCATTACGAAAAAGAAATGATTAATGCTTTAGCAGATCCCCGAAAGCGCTTATCTATTGCAAAAATACTTGATGAAGAAAATGACAATGGTAATCAGGTTGATTACCAAGAGATTTTTACATTATCAAAAGAACATAGTGATATTTATAAAAGTATTAATGAATTTGGCTGTACGTTTGTAACAACCAACTATGACAAGCTGATAGTACCTGAAATTTCTAAAGGAAAAAGTGCAGAAGGGTGGCGGTATTTCGAAAGAAAAGATTTGTTAAGTGCCAACTTGGACCAAAAAGGTGCTGTTGTTCACCTACATGGTTGCGTAGATGAACCGAATAGTATGGTTATAACCACAAAGGATTATTTAAACCATTATACATCTGGTGAGGTTTCTGAATTTTTACAGAAGTTATTTTCTAATAAAACAGTATTATTTTTGGGGTACGGGTTAGAAGAAACGGAAATTCTGGAGTACGTACTAAAATCGAGCGATCAAGCAGGCTCTGCTGAAACTAAATTGTTTATATTACAAGGCTTCTTTCGAGCTGAGCAGTTATTGTTTGAAAAATTAAATAAATATTATCGTAAATCATTCAATGCCAAACTGATTGGTTTTGAAAGAGACCATGAAAATTTTGAGCAGCAAACAAGCATAATTGAGAAGTGGGTAAAACTACTTGATTTTGGTGGAGCAAGTTTAGCTGAACAATTGGCTGGGCTTGATGATGATTTATCATGAGCAATAACTTAACCGTAAAACAAAGGAATGCATTACAGCGTGTTAAGAATGAACCCGCATTAGAGCCTTGGTTATTTAAAAAAGTAGATGATTTAAATTGGCTTGACGCCTTCTTAGATGCTGGATACTTAACCCCTGTGCTAAACCCTGCACCTTTAGAAAAAGAAGACGGTACTATTCATATTCCTTCTTGGCCCATCACTGAATACCTAGTTTCATCATCTCTTAAGTTAAAAGAAGTGCATGATTTGGAAATGGCAAAGAAATATTTAGCTCTTCTTAAAGACGTAACTCAATATGCAATTGATAATGCGTACAGCAACTATCGAACATGGTGGCAATTCTGCAAGGTGTTGAGAAATTTACCTTTAGAAGTATTGACAATCGATGACCTTGATTGCATCAGTTATTGGCTGAGTGACAAATTTGATCGGCATCTTATTGGTGAAGAAGTCAGTGAATGGGTTCTTGAGCTTATTGAGGTTAACACTGCCCAATCAATTACTTTTGCCATAGACCTTCTAAATAAATTATTCACAATTAACAGTATCGAAGGTCGATATACAAATAATAAACAAGAAGCTGTATTGAACTTTGATGACTATTTGGCTAGCGAATTCGCAAAACACTCAGCTTTTAGTATTGGAGAGCGATTAGGATTGGCTGCGGTAAATTTGTTTGAACATAAGCTTAAAGAAGTGTTGGATATTAATCGCAATGATAAGTGGTCGAACATTTGGCGTAATGCCATACCTGATCACAAACAAAATAACCGAAATAATGACGCTGACGATATTATTTTAAAATTATTTAGAGACTCTTTATTAGGGTATTTGAAATCACCCCCTGACAACAAGGCTAGTGAAATACTTTCTGAGATAATCAGGAGCGATTACGAAACCATCAAGCGGATTGGAATCTATGTCGCCGGTGAGCAATTTGAAAAAATTGATGTGCCAGTTGTAGACCTTGTCATCAATTCAAATCACTTTAATGATAAGTATCGACATGAACTCTGGCATTTTTTAAATAAAAACTTTTACAAACTTAGTGAACAGCAGCAAACCTCTGTAATTGACGCTATTTCATTGCTGACGGTGACCAATGAAGAATCAGGTGCTGTTCTAGACAAGCCAACAGCGTACAAGCAATCAAATTGGTACGCAGCAATAAAAGATGTAAATGATATAGCCCAAGCTAAGTATCAAAGCTGCATTGATATTACAGGTGTAGATCCTGACCATCCTGATTTTTCTTGTTATATGAGTAGTGGTGTTGTTGTAAATGTATCTCCTTTATCTGTGTCAGAACTAGCTGTAATGCTTGAAAACCCTGATGAATTAGTCAGTTTTTTAAACGAATATAATCAAGTCAGTCACTTTAACGAGCCGGGTATCGAGGGATTAGTAAATTCATTTGAGAAATTAGTGTTACTTGATAATTGCGAAGTTCTTAATAATTTAGCAGCATTTGTTGAACTTAAGCCGCACTATCTAAATAAGATATTTACAGCTTACTCCAAGTTATGGACAGATAAGGCACAACGTTCATGGAGCGAGTTATGGCCTAAAATTATAGATTTTTCTACAATCTTGTTTAATAAAGGCTTGTTTTGGGAATCTCTTGCCAATACCGAATCAGGGCCTTTCATTGGTGATAAACATTGGGTAATTAGCTCTTATTGTCGCTTAATTGAATCAGGATGTGAAAATGATGAACGCGCTTTCAATCTAGATTTAGCTAATATTGTAAAAAACACCCTTGAAATTATTCTTTGTAGAGAAATTGGTGAAAATTTTAGTAATGATTCAGATGCAGTGTCTATCGCTATCAATAGTCCAAGAGGTAGATGTATAGAAGCTTATGTAAAGCTGGCACTTTACCAGCATAGAAACGTTGAGAAAGACTCAGAAGCACATAAACAAATTTGGGCAGCATACGAGCCTATATTCAATGATGAATTGAAGAAAACCAATTCAGATAATGAATATGAATTTATTACTATAGTACTGATGTATGTTCGTAATTTTCTTTACATGTCTAAAGACTGGACTAGTAACAATTTGGAGAGAATGTTTGGCAATGTAAATTCGCTTCAATGGCTCTGCGCAGTTCAAGCATATTCATATGTTGGGTGGTTGATCCCTGAAATACACCATATGTTCAAGGACAAAGGTTTTTATACTGCACTTTTAGATAATGAAGCTTTATCCGACAAGGTTAAAGGACGTTTTATTGAATACATTTGCATAGCGCATATTCAAAAAAGAGAAGTCCTTAGTGATGATAGCTTATTAACTCTTCTTTTAAGCCGACGTAATGATAACGAATTAAGCAAAGTTATTTGGTTCCTATGGTCTATAAGGGACCAAGATATCGATATGACCAAAGAGCTAGTTTTTGCTTTGTGGCCTGACATAGTTAAATTAATCGAACAGCAAACTAGTGACAAGAGGCCATTAGCTTCAAAGCTGGCATTGTGGTCGGAATTCATAGAAGAGTTGAACCCAAAAATCAAATACTGGTTGATAGCTGTGGCTCCTTATATCAATGATGATTATAACGGTAAGTCCTTTATGAAGGAGTTAGCACGACTGAGTGACGGTGACGTCCTCACAGTTGCTGACATTTGGAAAGCTACATTAGTTAATCCTTTTTATATGTATGACCTAAAACCAATAGAGAAAATATTTAACAACTTAATAGCTTTGGGCAAGGAAGGGAAAGACGCTGCCAAAGAAATTGCAGATGTCTATATAAGAATTAGTGATGAAGCCGTCGTAACGCTATATCAAGGTTTAGATAAGGATTAGTTGTGTCTGAATATCAATTTGTCGAAAAACCACTTTTAAACCAGCTTAGTATTATGGGCTGGATGGTCGTTGAGCAACCTTCTGGCATTCCAAAAGACCCTGCAAAAAGCTTGCGCACCAGCTTTCGTGAAATCGTCATTAAGCGTCAGTTTATCGATGCAGTGAGTCAATTAAATACCATTGACGGACAATGCTGGTTAACCGATGAACAGCTAGATGGTTTGTATGAAGATTTCACTAATTTTGGTGTGCGTAGCCTGCTTGAAAACAATCAAGAGTTTATGCAGCGCCTTAAAAAATGGCAGGTTGATGAAAATGTAGTAACGGGTGAACAAAGCCCAACCGTAAAAATCATTGATTTTGATAATTGGCAGGCCAATCGTTTTGTCGCTATCAACCAGTACCGCATTGATACCCTCGGTGGGGTTAAAGAATGCATTATTCCTGATGTGGTATTACTGGTAAATGGCTTGCCCTTGGTGGTGATTGAATGTAAGGACGTGAATAGTTTTACTTCTGAGCCTATGCACCAAGCGATTGAGCAACTGCGCCGTTATGCAGATTTACGCGAGCCTGAAGGCTCCAAACTTATCGAAGGTGAAGCCAAGCTTTTTTATACCAATCAGTTGATGATTGGCACCTTTGGCGATAACGCAAAGTTTGGCACTATTACCTCTAGTGAAGAATATTATTTTAACTGGAAAACCATCTATCCAGATGATACCCCTTATGTAGATCCTACAAGTGGTAAACATCGCCATCAAGAAACCTTAATACAAGGCATGCTGCACCCTCGTAATCTGCTGGACATTACTCAAAACTTCGCTTTATTTATGGATGCGGGTAAACAACGCATTAAAGTGATTGCCCGTTATCAACAGTACCGAGCGGTGAATAAAATTATTCGCCGTATTCGCAGTGGCGAAACCAGTATTGATCGTTCGGGTGTGGTGTGGCATACCCAAGGCAGTGGCAAGTCTCTTACTATGGTATTTTTGGTGCGTAAAATGCGCAGTTGTGAAGACCTAAAAGATTACAAGGTACTGTTGGTTAATGATCGTAAAGACTTAGATAAACAATTAGGTGAAACGGCAGCGTTAACAGACGAAACGGTCTACCGCATTAACAGTGCCAGCGACGTAAAAACCAAATTGAATGATGACTCCTCAACCCTGAATATGGTGATGATCCATAAATTTCGAGAGGCCGATGAAAGTAATACACCAGATTATTTTAATGAGGCCTTGGCAAGCTATGAAAATGTAGCAGAACCAGTAACCGATTATGCAGCCAATAATGTAGTGGCCTTGTTTGAAAGTTTTGGTGTGGTGAATGACTCTGACAAAGTGCTCATTATGATTGATGAAGCACATCGTACTCAACGCAGCGGCCAAGACAAAGCTACCTTATCAGACAATTTGTTTGATGCCTTTCCCAATGCCACTCGCTTGGCATTTACTGGCACACCATTAATTGCCGACCATCACAATGATCCTACGTGGAAACGTTTCGGAAATAACCCTGACGAGCCTTATATTGACGAATATAAACTGCAAGATGCCGTAGATGACGGTGCGACTTTGCAGATTTTGTATGAGGGCAAAACAGCCGATACCGCTATTTACGATAAACATGGTTTTGATACTAAGTTCGAAGACCTGTTTAGAGATCGCAGTGAGGAAGAGCTAAAAGCGATAAGAAAACGTTATGGCGCGACTGGTGATATTTTAGAAGCTGAAGACCGAATAGAAGAGATAGCCAATGATCTAGTAAAGCACTATGTGCAGAAAATCCTACCCAGTGGCTACAAAGGCCAAGTAGTTTGCTCGTCTAAACAAGCGGCAGTGCATTATCAAACCTATATCCGTAAGGCATTTAAGCAATGGGTGAAAGACGAACTCGCTAAACCTGAAGATGAAAGAGATCAGGACTTACTCAAACAGGTTGAATTTATCGATGCTATGGTGGTGATCTCCTCTGATGGCACCAATGAAAAAGCAACGTTTGTAAATGTGCGTAATGAATCGCGCAGTAAAAATGCAGTTGAAAACTTCAAGAATAAATTTGATTTTGAAAAGCCGGACACGGGCATCGCCTTGTTGATTGTTTGCGATATGTTACTCACTGGCTTCGATGCGCCAATCGAACAAGTTATGTATATCGATAAGAAGCTTAAAGAGCATAATTTACTTCAAACCATAGCCCGTGTTAACCGTACTTATCCCGGTAAAACCGTGGGTTATGTGGTTGACTACATAGGCCTAACTGAGAATTTACAATCGGCATTGTCGTTATACTCTGGTAAAGAACAACAGGATATTTTGGATACCTTTAAATCGGTTGAATCGGAAATGCCGGTTTTACAAAGTCGTTTCCGACAATTGATACAACTGTTTGAGAATAAAGGCGTAGAGAAAATAGAGGCCTTGGTAACACAAGGACTAAAATCAGACATTGAACGTTATACGTTAACTGAAGCGGCCATTCAGGTACTTGAAGACATTAAGACTCGTGACAGTTTTAATGTGTATTTGAAAAAGTTTCTACAAAGCATGGATATTATCCTGCCCAACAAGCTGGCCGAGCCGTTCAAAATCCCAATGTATCAGTTTAGTCATTTGCAAGCTAAGGCGCGTGAACGCTATAAAGATGATTCGATAAACATTGCTGGAGCCGGTGAAAAGGTGCGGAAACTGGTTAGCGAACACTTAATAAGCTTGGGTATCAACCCAAAAGTACCTCCAGTAGAACTGTTTTCAGATAAGTTTATTAGCACGTTAAAAGAGCATCAAGATCCCCGCGCTGCTGCCAGCGAAATGGAACACGCTATTCGTAAACATTGTAAGGTTAACGAAGCAGATGATCCGGTGATGTATAAACGCTTCAGTGAAAAACTTGAAGACGTTCTTAAAAAGTATAACGAGAACTGGGATCAGATGTTGTTTGATCTAGAAGGCTTGCGGGACGAGATTGATGAAGGCCGTGGCAAAGACGCAGGTTTTGGAGATCCCTTTGCCGATTTAATTATTGCCATAGCCTATGCTGGTAGCTGTGCAGATGCCGAAAAAGAGGCGGTTACAACGGTTGTTGAGCAGTTAATGGATACCTTGGCGGATAACATAGATACGCTAAATTTTTGGGATAGACCAGCACAAGTTACAACCCTTGAAGGCAAGCTCAATAAAGTGTTTATCTTAAGTAAACAGCAAGCACTGATCGTCAATAAAGCCCAACTCACCACTGAAGTGATGGATCTGGCGAAACGGCGAGAAGCAGACATATTAGACAGTAAGAAAAAACGAGACGATAGTTAATGACGGTACTTAATACCCCATGCAGGTATAAGGATATCGATTATAAACTCAAGAAGAGTGACCGCAAAACAACCAGTATTTATATTGAGCGTGACGGTACAGTGTTGGTGATTGCACCTGCACCATTTCAGCTTGAAAAAATAGAGCAAATCTTAGAGTCAAAACGCAGCTGGATTTATCGCAGCCTTGCGGAATGGGATGACTTAAACCGTACACGTGTTCATCGCGAATATGTAAACGGTGAAAGCTTTCTATACCTTGGTCGCCACTATCGTTTGCAATTAGTGGCGGAGCAGGACGTACCTCTCAAATTCAAAAATGGTTACTTTATATTGCTTGAACAAGCGGTGAAGGATGCACCTGAATTTTTTAAACAGTTTTATAAAACCAAGTTGCAAAAAAAACTGGCAGAGCGATTAAAACTACATCAAGCGAAAACGAAGCATTTACCATCAGACGTGAAAGTGATGGAGTTACAAAATCGCTGGGGGTCATGCACAGCAAAAGGCGTTCTAAACTTCCACTGGAAATGCGCAATGCTGCCAATGAGCGTACTCGACTATGTCGTCGTCCATGAACTGGCTCATCTGGAACATCCAAACCACTCCCCTGCTTTTTGGAGATCTGTCGAAAAGGTAATGCCTAATTTTGAAGAAGCAAAAAATTGGTTGAAATTTAATGGTGCGGGAATGAGTCTTTAGCGAAGGTTATTTTTTATCTAATTGCAGAATCCGCTTTTATGGACTCGAAAAAAAAGCCCGCTTCAAAACGGGCTTTTAGCATTAATTAAAAATCTTACTTTCTCATCACACCTAAATTCAATTGGTATTAAATATTGGAATTCCCAATCTTTAATAGAATTCCCAAACTATAACTATTATTCCCAATCTATAATGTCGCTGATCAAGAAATTAATCCTCTCTATAACTATCCAAATCTGGGCAAGAACACATCAAATTCCTATCCCCAAACACATCATCAATACGATTCACCGTTGGCCAAAATTTATTTTTAGCCACCGAAGCGACTGGATAAGCAGCTAGCTTCCTGTCGTAACTGCGGTTCCATTCACTGTCGCAAATATCTTCGAGGGTGTGAGGTGCGTTATGTAATGGATTGTCTATAGCGCTCCATTCACCTGACTCAACTTTGGCAACTTCTAAGCGGATATTCACCATAGCTTCGATAAAGCGATCAAGCTCAGCTTTAGCTTCTGACTCTGTAGGCTCAATCATCAACGTGCCTGCCACGGGAAAGCTCATGGTAGGTGCATGAAAACCGTAGTCGTTCAAACGTTTTGCTACATCGACTTCGGTCACACCTGAGCTTTCTTTTAGCTGGCGTAAATCAATAATACATTCGTGTGCTACGCGATTGTTACGGCCGCGATATAGTATTGGGTAGTGAGATGATAATTTCTCAGCTACG
>Ga0115005_10001275_pt1 | contig 19880 bp, 20 predicted proteins | sample ArcOceMetagenome_FD_87163 | JGI IMG/M metagenome (GOLD analysis project Ga0115005, IMG submission 87163) | Marine eukaryotic phytoplankton communities from Arctic Ocean - Arctic Ocean - Greenland ARC118M Metagenome | ecosystem: Environmental > Aquatic > Marine > Oceanic | place: Arctic Ocean... | reverse complement strand
GGCAATTGGCGGCGAGTTGTTCCAACTCTTCAACTGTTTCTCGTTCAAAAATTCTCTGTACAAGGATATTTGTACCAGTTTTCTTTTTGTTTTAAATTATTGTCGAACTGGTCGGATATCTTGTCAGCATCCGAAGGCATGCCTGTCGATGATAGATATCCTGAGAGATCTGCGGATTGACTCTGGTAAGAGATGTCGTATTCTGATCCAACTTCAGGTCGAGGAGAGCATCCCACCGGTCCTCTTGCTGCCAATGAGTCATCGTTATCTGATTGAGAAGATGAAGTTTGTTGATGAGCTGCATCTTGATGTAGACTATCCTCCCATCGTACTAATTCCACATTCGACAGGAGCATTGGTGGGACTTCCTCCTCGTGAGACCTAGCAAGAATTATCTTTAGTGCACCGACAATAGAATCGCACCTATCGGTTTGAAATAGAAGGTATGCCTTGTGGTACATGAAGATTAACATGTTCCATAACCCTTGAGACGGAAGAAATATAAGTTTGAGCGTACGAGCTACCATGTCGGCAACTAAGAACACCCATGTAAAAACAAATGCGATGACGTACACCAGTGCTTGTAAAACGACTGAACGGGTCCGCTTAAGGTCTTCGAGGCGTATTATGTTCTCTTGCTGTTGCTGGGAAGAATCACTCGTGCTGCCTAATTCCGAGCCGGGAAAATCATCTGCGCCATTATCGTTCCCTGCAGGCAGTCCCAGTATTTCTGCTCCGTCCATCTCTTCTTGCCGACATTCCTTCTAGAGCTGCATCTCAACCTTAAGGCTTGTCCAGATAATCGCGATCGTGGCCAAGGCGATTCCTGCTATAATAAAATCAAGGATGAATACAACATTTTTAGGATCATGTGTAATAAACATACCCCTTGTTTCAGATCCAGCATACGGACCACCTCGCTCGCATTCGATATCTTCGAACACTCAAAGGGGTAGGGTCCGATGGAGCAATATGAAACGAACGGCGTTGGATTCAAAAGTTCCATCAGAAGTAATAAGGTTGGAACAGGTACGCTAAAAAAATATGGCATGATAATGGAAAATTGGTTCCAGAAACTTTGTGATTGTTTCTCTCTCAAACTTGAAAACGATGCTGAAAACAAAGTACCATCTCAAACCTAGATTCCAAGAAGCTCCGTCGCCACTACCGAACAGCAACAGAAAATATTGTGCCTGACATGTTCCGAAATTACCAACCCTGGGCCCAGCGAAATCATATACGATGTCTTTCGGCATCGGCAGGGTCGCGAGCCCATAGCAAACTGAGGATATCAAGGTGAAGCAGCTCATGTGCGCTACAATGCGATGGTAGGTCGTATTCAGACTTTTCGAAGATATGTAAACAGCATAAATTGTGATAACGGAGGAAATAGCTGATATGAACCCGCTCACCATCGGAAGTACAAAACCACTCCTAGTCATATATACAGTCGGGTCATCATTGAACATTGACATGGTGCGTTCTTGACTTCTGCAACAGAAGCAAGTAAGAAGTACTACTAGGACTAGTGACTAGTAGGAGTTTTGTGGTATTGAAAGGAAATAGGCGACTCAGAATTCTATCCACTTTTAAAAGTTTCTTGCAAAAGGGACATGTGCCAAAATAGGTGCTGAAGCTGGCGACTGGTGAATTCTTTTTTCCAAAAGGGTAGCGAGGAGGAGGGCTGAGTGTTGTGTTTGCTCTCGCCTCGCTTGCAAAACTTCTCAGTCAATCCGTCAGGGTATATTTTGACACCATTGAAAAACTATTGTTTTGCATGATTAGATCAGACGTGTTTTGGTGAAGAAGTTCAATTTAGGGTATTTTTTGTATTGGCTAAAATGAGCTGCTAACAAACTCATCTGAAAAGACCATTTTGCGAAGGATTATGGATGAAACGGCGATTGGAATGAAAAGCGTCTACTACTTTCAATTTAGGAGGGCACGCACTTGGATAATTTTTTCTCTCCATTTTCGTCGTGAAATGCCGTGAAATTCTTCAACGTTGAACGTGTGTCGTGAAATTCTTCAACACCAATCGCTTCAACATAGAAAATAAATGTTTGTGAATGACTGATGATGACTTTGAAATAATTAAATTGAACAAAAGTTTCTCCCTGGATTTGTATGACAGGCAAGAGCATGCGCTTTCCTCTTTATTGAAAATTAATTGTAAATACGAAGGTCTACCTATGGAATTGTACCGGAAGTTTGTCGATGGTGTGACATTCAACACTTTAAAAAAAAATATGTGCAGAAAATGAGTTGAGCAAGAACCCCCCCCCGCTCCGGGGGGGGGTTCCAGTCGTCCATCTCCATCGGTCCCGCCTCCTTGTTATTCTTTTCGTGATTCATTCGTGACACCACGAAGAAGGTGCTCGAAGATCAAAGCACGCACCATCGACCATCGCCAGCGTTGTCGGTTGTCGAAAGAATTAAGAACATCATTGTCATTTCACACGGTGTACCTAACGACATCCAAGATCCACAACCTAGCCGAGCAACCTACACAATGAAAGTACTATCCCTGGCATTATCGGCCTTCTTTGCCATTTCTCCATCTTCTGCACAGCAAGGAGTTCGCGGAACCACAACGCTCTCCTCTTCCCAGCAGCACCAGATGGATTTGAATCCCGTAGAACAGAGTCTGCTCGCTGCACTCCAAACTGTTGGCGAATCCAGCTGTATGCAGATCGACGGAGAAGATAAGTGCAACGGATCCATGGACGATGGCGGAGTTCCTTGTGTATGGTGCAAGTGTTCCGCAATCCCAAGCGAGTGTTTGAGCGTGGAGCAGAGCAAGAATGTTCCTGCTGGTGTATTTGATTGCGCTTCTCCTCCTGAAAAAAACGACAATGGCGACGAACCCCGTATCGAAGCGAAGGACTCATTGGATGTATCAAACAGTGCAACTTCTATTACCAGTGATGGATCTGGATACAACCCTCACCGCTTTAACTACAGTCTTCGAGATGATATCGTAGATGGCTCTCTATGCGATCCGAACTCAAAGAGTCTATCGGGATACGTGGATATTACCGGAAGCAAGTATGATGACGAGGGAGAGAATAAGCACCTTTTCTATTGGTTCTTCGAAAAGAGAACCACTAGTCAACTTGATGACAAGGGCGAAGAGAAAGCGGAAGAAGTACAAGATGCTACAGTTCCAATCGTTCTTTGGCTCACTGGAGGACCCGGTTGTAGTTCCACCCTCGCGCTATTGTTCGAGAATGGACCTTGTAAAGTGAATAAAGATGGTCTTGGTACTACAGTTAATCCCTACAGTTGGACCGAGGCTGCACATGTACTTTGGCTCGATCAGCCAGCTGGTGTCGGCTTCTCATATGGAAAGGAAAATGATTACAATGAGGAAATGATTTCAGAAGATGCCTACTACTTTTTACAAGAATTCTACAAGGAACATCCTGAATACAGCCAAAATCCACTGACTGTTGTCGGAGAGTCCTACGGTGGGCATTACGCTCCCGCTGTTGCACACAAGATTTGGACAAAGAATAAAACTGTTGGAGATTCAATGTTGAAGATCAACCTTTCTGGTCTCGCAGTCGGTAACGGTCTCACAGACCCTAGTGAACAGTACAAGTGGTACCCTGAAATGGCTATTCACAATTCTCACGGGATCAAGGCTGTTTCGGATGAAGTCTACCAAGGAATGAAGGATAATGTTCCAAAGTGTGTCTCCCTCATTGAAGAGTGTAATGCAGGCGATTCTTTCGTCAACAAGTTTGCTTGTCAGGCTGCCTTCGTTTTGTGCAACACTGCTGAGACAACTCCCTATCAGATGACTGGAATGAACCCATACGATATGCGCAAAAAGTGTGAGAAGGTTCCTATGTGCTATGACTTCTCCTATATTGAAACCTGGCTCAACGACCCCAAGACAAAAGAAGCTCTTCACATTTCGGAAGAATCTAACAACTGGACTTCCTGTAACATGGGAATCAACATGAAATTCCACGCTGACTGGATGAAGGATTTCAGTCCCTATGTTGCTGATTTGTTGAATGGTGGAATCCATACCCTCATTTACGCTGGTGATGTTGACTACATTTGCAACTACCTTGGAAATAGGGCATGGACTTTGAACTTGGATTGGGTTTACACGGATGAATTCAATGCTGCCGAGGATCATGAATGGGGTTCTAGCGAGAGTAGTGAAGGAAGTGGTGCTGGATTGGCTAAGACCTCTAATGGATTTACTTTCTTGCAAGTATACGATGCAGGTCACATGGTACCAAACGACCAACCGCAGGTGGCACTAGAAATGATTCGAAACTTCGTTACAGGAGGAGACTTTTAGATAGTTCGATTCAAGCATAAGGCAAAAGTACATAATGCATGCAAAAGAGAACAGACGACGGAGATAGGTAACTCATGATAACTACTTGATAAATAATACAATTTTAAACAGAACATTATTGTTGGATAGAGTACTTGTATTTAGTTGTATCAGTAGGTGTGAAATGCCAAAATATACAGAAGAGTGAAAGAGTCATGGGATCGACTTTCGCGCATGATGGTACTGATTCTACTCGTAATCATCTATGGTAATAGTACTCGTAGATGCAGGATTCGCCTCCTCCTCGAAGCCAACTTGAAAATGCCGAATAGAACAATCAGATTTTGACGATTATTGAAATAAATGTCACCCTTTTATTCTTAGCCATTCCAGAAGCACAGATCGACATTGCAAGCATTCAAGATCTTTCGATAAAAGTTTTTCAATTTCACACGTATTCGTTTCATATCGAAGTATCGAACTTTCGTCCAGCTCCAAGGTATCATCCAGCACGGCAATAAACCCAAACAAGCGCTGATTGCTGAAACTACTATTGACGGGCCATCCAATTTCGTTGAGCGAATCGATCGAGACATTGGCAGAGTCATTGACGTTAGTAATATGAGGGATGTTTAATTCTCGCTGCAAAATGGCAGGGACAAGGTCGATCGGTGGTTTTTCAGCGGTGCTTGGGACCCGTCCGCCTGGAAAATCCAACGTCATCCGTCCAAGTCCAGGACGAAACATTGGACGGGGAAAGACCAATGTGTTGCGGTGGAGTGTCAGTATGACTGCCGAATCTTCCTTTTCCACTCGCCAGTACTCAAGCTCTTTCCCGTCATTGTCTAGCAGGCGTTCTCCCAACAGCTTCACCCACGGAGTGCATATTTTTGCGATTTCCCCTACCGTGGTCCAGTGTTTGCCCTTATCCTCGTCCTCGTTGGTAATTTGAGCAAGGAGACGGATTGATCGATAATGAGGTCGCAGGGAGATGCTGGTACTAGTAGTGCTGGTACTAGTGAGAAGAAAAGCGGCGCAGTGTGGAGCTGAAAAAATGGCAAATAGCACAACCAGAAGGAGTACCCAGCAACTTATACTCCTCATGCCCAAGAAGCGACAATGGATTTCTAGTTACAAGAGAGAGAAGCGGCAAAGGAAATAGTAGTCCCAACAATTGCTGGGTGTGTGATGTTGTGATACCGTATGTTGTGATGTGATCCGTATTGATCTGTGATCTGTGATCTGGGATCGTGTTTTTAGTTTTTAGGTTCAATCTTTGTAGTCCATAGGTAGCTTTTCACAATAGGTTAGGACACTTTTATCCCCATCGGACTGTGAGTACATACTCCCGGGGACTGTATGCGCCCCCAAAATAGGTGGTCGGTACCGCATGCCGCCGCCGCCAACCAAACAACTTGAGAAACTGAGAATTCGAAGAAAAAAAAGGAATCTTCACCTTTCTCCTCATCTTATTGAAAATAGCATTGCCTTCAGTTAAACATAAAGTTCCTGCTGAGACTTCAATAGTTCAAACAAACAACCATGGCTTCTATTAATTCATCAACTAAGCACACTATGAAAAAGAAGGTGGTAACAAAGACTGTTGGGAAAACTGTTGGTGCTACTATCAAGAAAGGTGCTGGTGTTGCCAAGAAGAGTAGTATGAGGGGCGCAGCTCCCACATTGAAGCCCAAGAACTTGAAATCCCCCGAAGCCATAGCTGCCATTACAGATCTATCTGAGGAGGAATTCAAAGATCAAGTGAATGATATTTTCCGCCAGGTTCTTGGTGGACAACCATCACTTTTTGGCGGAAATGGAATTGGTGCACCCAGAACCGCTTCTACATCATTAGATAGACAAGGAAATGCTGCAGACCTTGCCACCATTGTCAAAGAGAAGGGATGTATCAATGTTTTGAAGAAATGTGGAATTCTTCAAATTTTGGAAAAGAATTTGATTCCTAACGGAATTGGAGCTGTTTTCGGAAACGAGAAAGGATTGAACCCCGGAGGAGGAATGAAGAGAATTACATCCAAAGCCAGTCTTGCATCTTTGGCAACACATGATGATGACAATTCTACGATTGTTTCAGATAGCAAAAAGGGAAAAACTAATCCACCCGAAGCTAGAGAAGGATGCCTCTTGTTTATCCGCGCCCTTGTTGAAATTGTGGGCAAACCATCTGAGCCTTTTGTGGTTCCACTCCTCGCAGCAGCTTTGGAAGAATGCTCATCTAGTTCCAGTTTTGTAAGGGATGCCGCAGAGGATACTATTAAAAGCATAACTCAGATCGTAAACGGTCACGCCGTCCCCAAACTTGTTTTCCCCGTTCTCTTTGAAGCACTTCAAAGTCCCGAGTGGAGAGTAAAGGCGATGGCAATGCAAACCATGTCCCAGACCGCGGGGCTCCACTCCCGTCATGTCTCCCGTCTTCTTCCAAATATTGTGCCAAAAGTTACCGCTCAGGTATGGGACACCAAACCCCAGGTGACCAAGGCAGCGAGGGAAGCCTTGTTGGCATGTGCCTCCACAAACATCAACCCTGACGTTGCTCCGGCGGTCCCAGCGATCGTGCAAGCTATCTGCAAGCCGAACGATACAGTGAAAGCAATTGATGAACTAAAGAGCACAACCTTTGTTGCATCTGTTGTTTCATCTACTTTGGCTATCCTTTGCCCCGTTCTTGCCCGCGGCCTCAAGGAGAAGATGGCAGTGAACAAGAGATCATGTTGTATCGTCATTGAGAACATGTCCAGATTGGTAGAGACGCCCGACGCAGTTGCTCCATTTGGACCTTTACTTGTACCCGAGTTGAAGAAGGTCGCAGAAAATGTTCAATTTGAAGAAATTCGTGATGCAGCGCTTGCAGCTCTCGGTGCCTTAACAAAAGCACTTGGTCACGCTGATATTGACAGTGCTATTTCTTCTATCATGAAAGATGAGTACGAGAAGAATCAAGCAGAACAAAAGCGTATCGAAGACGAGAGAGCTGCTGAAACGGCTCGCGAGGAGGAGCTCCAAAAGAAAGAGGAAGAAGAGCGTAAGTTGTGGAGGGAGGCAATGGAATGTCAAAGACTACTAAATGATTTAGCTATTAAGGAAGAAGAGGAGAAGAAGGCTGAAGATTATCGAAAAAAAGAAATTGCAAAGAAGGGCACGAAGGCCGATGGAAAATGCCAGGGGTGCGGATTGAAAAAGTGTAAAAAAACTTGTTTGTTCTTCGGAAAGTAAACAATTTTAAACAGAAAAAGTTTTACACGTATGTACACGTTTATGGTATCTACAGTAGATAATACATTCCATCTTGTCCTTTGCGCAACTCTGGTTGGTCACAATACCGGAGCTCGTCGACTAAACCCCAAAAGTCATTCAGAGGCAAATCCAATTGAGAACTCACTCGATAAAAATCATCTTTGGAAAACCCGCTTTGTCCGTTTTGTCCACACCTCCGTAATGCATCCATGAATTCCTGCTTCTGCTTCCTCTTGCTCTTTCCACCAACACCACCACGAGTCCTATCAAGGCGTCCAGATCCATCCATATGAACCTGATTTACAGAGTCACGCATCAACTCAACAACATCTTCGGCATCTTCCTTCAACACGAACTCCCTAAGGCAAGCCTTTGCTCGAGCTTGAGCCAATCTAATCAATGCCTCCAACTGTCTTGTTGTTATTGGGATACTGTCATTCCTCTTGACTCCTGTGCCGGGATATCGCAGCGACATGAAATAGTCTTTTAACACAGCTGCAGCGTCAGGTGTAATTTTTGGCATACAATATTCCCGCGCGTATGAGATGTAATCCTTTACTAAATCGGACGGTAGAGGTTTTTGTGTTTCAGCCACCCACGCAAGCCTCGCCTTCATTGTCATCTGATCGGACAACATCGACCGTTTGTTTTGTCCACCTTGATCCATCTGATCAGTCTTCTGTTGGCGATAAATGTTCATAATGTTCCTAGATACAAGCTTATCTTGATCGGTATCAACCTCATCCCTCAAGATGAAAACCAGGTCAAATCGAGAGAGAAGGGGTGGTGACACATTCAGATTTTCTGCCACAGTCTTGTTCATATTATATTTTCCTTGCCGTGGATTGGCTGCAGCTATAACACAGCAACGAGCTGGTAGCGACGCCACAACTCCGGCCTTGGCAATTGAGATTTGTTGTTGTTCCATCGCTTCCAGGAGACCTGCATTTACAGTCGCATGCAGTAGGATAAATGTGGAATGAAGTAAAAGGTAAATGCATGATACACTACCAAGAACGTATAAATTATGTATTGAGTTGCATGTCTTGAGAACTTACCATCCTGATTCGATTTTGCCATTTTATCAAATTCATCAATACAGCACACCCCTTGATCTGCCAGAACTAATGCTCCCGCCTCGATACCAACCTCGCCACCTTTCTCTTTACTCAAAGACACAGTTAGACCAGTCGTTGAAGACGTATTTCCGCCAACATAGACACTCCTAGCTGCAACTTGTGTTGTTGCAAGTAAAAGGCAGCTTTTCCCCATCCCAGGATCGCCAACAATAAGACAATGAATGTTTGATCTTATGGAAATTCCACTCCGAACATCCTCTAATCCACTTGAACTCTGAGGCGTACCACCCAATAGCCCAAGAAGGATCCCTGCTTTCACCATATCATGCCCTATGATACTTGGACACAATGATCGAACCAAAAGGTCGAACGGAAACGCCATTCGAATTCGAACAGGTCCAAACATGTGATCTACGACGACAATTCAGAGCATGCAGGGGTTCAGCTGACTTTTTTCACACAAAAAGAAAGTAAAAAGATCATCAAATTGGAAAAAGATTCAATTGGATGAACTCACCTGCATGCGCAACCTTCATGATCTTGTTCAATTGCTCCTCCGTAAACGTCAATCCTCGACTACCATCATCACCCCCCTTATTCTTTTTATCATGAAGTTCAGCTGTAGTATTCAGAATAGAATTTGCCTTCATAAACAAATGATACGTACTTGTCTCCGTCGCCTGCTTCCCGTATCTCCCAGCCTTGACAGCCGAATTCACCGCATGCACCACCCCCACCACCCTCACACAATCCCCCGCATGACAAACATCCACCAAATCATGCGTCACTTCCAATTCAAGATGTCGTGGCGTCCTCCCCGCCGCCGATGTAGCATTATCCTCTTCTTGCAATTTGAGCATTTGACAATCGATATATTTCGCGGTCCGCCGGAGCAATTCGAATTTTTGCCCCTGGCATTTTTTTCCATTCTCATTATTTACGAGATTGCACCGATTGGGCAATTCGTACCTTCCACCAATAAACATATGTTCGAATTGTTGGCCGCATTTGATGCACAAGACATCTGATTGCAAGAGACGCAATCGTTTCGGGTGAACTTTGATGATTCGCCCGCGGAGAGTGATGAATTTGTAGGCATTGTCAGTCTTTACTTCGCTAATTTCAATGGAGGGGTATACGTTGTAAAATCTAACATTGATGACGATGGACTGAGGAGGTATGAAATGTGGTCTTGGTTGCGATTGCTGATTCTGATGCTGATTCTGATGCTGATTTTGCATCAGATTCAGATTGTCCCCCTGCGTGTTTGTAGATTGCATTTGCGCCCTGCGTTGCATGGTCATGAGTGCGAGTGCAACAGAAGAGTTTGCGACGCAGATCCCATATTTTGGTCTATGATATAGGAAAGCACCAAATGATGCTTTCTGTCCGGTGGTAGGGTTGATGTACTGATTGCCTTCGTATTCATCTAGTTCTGATAGGAACTGCGTATGTTCCATTGTGATGAGATGTCTCCCTTGTGCTAACCTTGGTAAGAGAGGATTGGGAGACGAAATTTCAGCACTGGTGTCTGAGGAAGGAGCCCCGAGTGAAGGGAAGTAGGGTCGAAAAGTTTCCAGGAGAGAGCTGCAGCCATGACTATGACTAGTACTAGTATGACTACTACTATGATTGGAATCACGATCGTGGAGAACATTAATTCCATGGAGGAAGAATGAAGTCAAGCGAGCGACAAATTGGATGGTATGGTCTTGGAGAGGCATCGCATTGCTACTCGCATTTCCCCCTTCTGTGGAATCACTGATGATTTCGTTGCTTTGTGTTGCCCATATTTGAACCAAGTCAGCCTTTTGTGAATCGGTTAATCCCACTGTGCGCATTGTGGTTCATGAGATTGTGGTTTAGCTTTATAATGTGTCTACTGTACAAGTAAGTTGCTTCAATCTGGTCATCAGTGCAATGTATTTTGAATTTGTATTATTATCTGTGTTCTAGTTTGAACTTTGAACTGTCTCACTGTTCTGTCTCTCATTTCTCATTGTTGCTTTGCACTCTTCTGCATGTTCACAAAGTGGCTATTTTGTTTCCGCGCTGTAAAAGAAACGAAAAGAAGCATAAGAAGAGAAGCGAAAGGAAAGAGGAAAGAGAAATCCACACGAAAGATCTTCTCTCCTCACAGCCTCACAAATTCACAAGATGCATAAAACATTTTTGTGAACACAATCGCAAGATGCAAAGTACGAACAATGTGACGCCGTAATGTACATTTAGACCATCCATGCTGACAAAAGATCTGCACGAAAAGACTGCCCTTGCACTATTGCTCGTCTCGCCTCCGCTGTATCTCCTGCTCAGATACCAAGTCGTCGCACCGTTTGGCAAACACTCATCTGACAATTGGGGACCAACCATCAATCCTAATCTCGCATGGTTCCTCTTTGAATCTCCAAATCTCGTTTGGTCGATATATGCCTATTGCAATAGAAAGCATGCGGTATTTGGAGCTAGCAAAGCGAATGCATGCTTGCTATCGCTCTTCACCATCCACTACATCAATCGCTGCATCGTCTATCCGCTGAGAATGAGCAATGGCTCTCAACGAGTGAACCTTGCTGTCTTGTCTTCGGCCCTCGGATTCTGCACCGTCAATGGATTCCTTCAAGCCATGCACTATTGTTCTTTCCATGCATACCCCGAATCCTTTCATAGATCGCCCACATTTCTGATTGGTTGTTCCATTTGGCTAGTCGGGTTCCTCCTCAATCTCCAAGCGGATGCGACACTGCGCAACCTCCGAAACACAAATACGCCACAACGAGGATCTGCAAAAGCGATGCTTACGAGTAGTAGCACCTATAAAATACCATATGGTGGACTATTTCGTTATACATCCTGTGCCAACTTTTGTGGAGAGATCATTGAGTGGTTCGGGTATGCCGTCGCAAGTCAATCGCTGCCTGCTTGGGCTTTCTTTGTTTGGGTTTGTGCCAATTTAATACCGAGGGGAATTGCCCATCATCGGTGGTACCTTGATAAATTTGAGGACTATCCCAAAGATCGTTGGGCTGTGATTCCAGGTATTGTTTAAAGAACATGTCATATTCAAGTGCCTAGTGGTGAGTGCCAGATTGTGTGTACCAGTATTCATGTTGTATGATACTACTATACTATGCACCGACAGTGGAAAGAGAGGAACTTTCCCCAATGATTCAAAAAGACAAACGATAGGCACAGGAGGCACTGGTATTCCCAATCGGTTGGGACCCTGCCTTTGTTGAATGTATTGCACGTTGATCTTTCGGGAATATTCGCAACTTGTCCGGATGACTGTGACATTGGAGTAGGGTCATGGGAATCTGGACAAGGGGTGGATGCTACCGATTAAGATACGGGTTTTCTCTCCGAATGGTAGAATGCGACGCTTCATTGGTTATTCCTCTGGTCCGTTGCTACTTATTCTACCGAGTAGGGGGTGGTCAATGCTTTGTTATAACAGATTATGAGATATGAGGGGATATCTTGTGTACTTTTTACACTACACCAATAGCGAAATATTGAAACTTATTCCTTGATTGATAATGTCTCACAGATTTATTTCCTTTCCAGTTATTCCAGGTAAAGGGGCAATATTACCCTTGTATTTGACAAAAGGAAATTGTTGAGATGCTTGATGACCAACCGAAAAAATGCCACCAAAAGAGCCCGTCATCCTCGCATTCAAGCAGAAAATGAGGTGCAGGACGGAAGTCTCTCCTCACGGCCTCTCAAAAACTTCTTTGACACAATTATTAGTAGCATTTTTATTCCCAATGCTTCCCGAAAGTATCAGTAGAAGCAACGGTATCCAGGTACTCTGTTTTCACCACTGCGTGCGGAATCAGATTCTTTTTTGGTAAAGATGGCTTTCTTACAAACGGAACAAAGTTTTGTTTTAAGTTCTACTTATAAATTGTAAAACTTTTTACTCCGCTATACAAATGAAGTCACCCTCTTTTTCATACGCCGCGTCCTATTGGTTGATGAATGGAATGACCCTTCCAGCTAAAGCAGTTGAATCCTCTTGGAACATTTTATGTCCAAGATATCCTAACGGACTGAACGTAAGATTATCGTACTGATGTTCCAGTACTTGGATTTCCTGGTGACATTTATCAAATGGTACCAACGTGTCAAGGCTGCCCCATAAATACAATATTTCGGCCCTTTGCCCATTTTGCCTTTTGAGAACAGACAAGAAGCTTTCTCTATGACTATGCAGCATGTCGCCGCGGAGTGCATAAGAATTGATGCTAAAAATGCTGGGCAAATAGAAAGGCTGCTTCGCAAGAACACGCTCAATTTGAAGCACTTCCTTGCACTGTGCTTCAGGATAAATAATTTCCTTCGTATCAGGGTCACGGCCAAAAGTCTCCTTCGCTGCGTCTACGTATGCATTTTCAGCCAGAATACGGATAATAGAAACATTCTTTGCACAGGCAGTGAACGTTGCTGGCATCAAGTCGGCAATGCGAGCGATCAGGGGCTAAAAGGCAAGTCTTTAATTAGATGACATTGACCAAGGCATTTACCGTATAGTACGTCAAAACGGAATTATCCTCACTTACCTTATCAGCGTAAAGGCAGGGAGCTAACAATATAATTTTAGAAACAACACCTCTCTTTGCCCCATTGTTTGCCCATCGCTCATTCGCTTTGATGCATACCACGCCGCCAGTGCTGTGTCCAACTAAGGCAACGACCCTTTCTTTCGTTTCCTCCAAGACGTATTCTAATACATCCTCAAGCTGGTCGACAAGCATATCTGGAGTGTATTTGAACCATGGATCATTCCCTCCATACTTTGAATATCCATGGCCATAGAAATCATATCGCAAGACCGCAAATCCATTGTGAACAATGCAATCAGAGAATTCTTTTGGGTTTTTGGAATTCTCGCCCACACCATGAATCACAACAATCAATCCTTTTTTGCTTGGACCATTCTCTAATCCATCTAGGACAAAATGTGTATAACCGTGGCGCTCTTTTAGGAATCGTCCCTCTGGATTCCTTTCATCCCAGCATCTTTTTTGCACCTCCAATTCATTGGGGGTGTAGATTTGAGTTGGTGGGACTAGTATGGGTTTCACTTGCGCCTCGAAGTCTGATTCTTTTTTTCTATTCCTTCTTGACGTTCCTATCGCCACTGCAGCAAATGTAGCAGCGAAGGCTGCCACGGCAATACCACTTGCCAAAGAGGAGTTATTTAAATGAGCGTGCAACTTATTCATTTTTCTCGATGTTATTTTAACACTTATTAAAATTGGAAAAGGTGCGTTGTTGAATTGTTGTTGAGTGTTGATTGTCTATTTTGTGTGAGTTTTTGGCCAAAAAGGAGAAGCCTAATTTGAGAAATTTTGTTTTTGTGTGATCTCCTACCTCCTACCAGCGGTATCATAGGAGATCAATCTTACTCGAAAAGCTTATCATGCTAGTAGAGATGACACCGGCACACACAGGAGACTGAAATGTAAAGGGTATACGAGGACGAGACTAAATAAAGATTCCATTATCATCTTCGATCTTCACTGCAATTAGCTACAAGAGCATTAAGGATTAGTAAGAAATATTACTCCGTACGTGCAAGCTCTTTGCATCAGTGCCAATATAACGTGAATATGTGTACTGAAGGAACTAGAAATCTGATTGATGATACCTTCACTGCAATTAACCACTGCGTTAAGGAATAGCAAGACATATTACAACTTTGGCTATCTGCGGTGCCAATACGATGTGAACATCTCTGCTGAAGGCGGTGGAAAATCGATTGATGAATCTAGCAATTCCGAACTGAGTGTGGCACTGTGTACTTTAACAATAATGTACAATGCAAACTTTAATTTAATCATGGAATCAAATTCATTTCTGATGTGCTATGCATTTTCAATTGTGATGATTTTGAAACTGACTCTCTTGTTCATGTAGTCTCTCTCACTCGTGCATCAAAGATAGGGAAAGGAAAATTACTAAGCAATCGCAAGCAAAGGCTCCTTGATCTCTTCTCTCTGCCTGCAATCGAGAAAGTGACCTGCCTTATCAGACCAGTCCTTTGGAAAGCAGAACCCTCCAATCACTGCATCACACCAAATGCATTCGGATCCATTCACCTTGGACGGATCCAGACAGGTATCTTCGTTCACTCCGGAAAGATTACAGTCTGTAATGGGGCTGCTTTCCACCTGTGAGATCTCCATATCGATTGCGTCTGTCTCTGCAACTGCGTTTCCCTCTGTTTCTTCTCCCTTTAGGCAATGAATAGTAGGGGCAATGTGCTTAAGTTCCCGCGCGTGAGCAGGACTGACACAAACTCCCTGTTTTCCAAACGGACCAGCCATGGTACAATACTCACAATGATGCTTTCCATCATCAGTGTGCATATGAGCACACTTATCAGGATCTGAGAATCCCTTGATGGTGCATTTGTAATCATGATAATCCTCCACCTGTTCTAGTTCTTCCTTCGTATTGGTATCAACCATGTCAATATTGGTACAGGAAAGTTTAGGATTCATTTGGTGCATGGAAGGCGCCACGGTAGGATCAACACAGAGACCGACTTCTTCATCAGTGTCATCATCCTTGAGGGTACAAAATGAGCAAGGGTCTCCTGCATCATTGACAGCGTCTGCACATTTATCAGCGCTGTTGAAGCCTTCGAACATACACTTGAATCCGTTAGTGAGCGGTTCTTGTTCAATGACTTGGTTTTGGTTCACCCCGCGGAGAGAGGCATAGGCAGAGCACTCGATAGAGGCTAGGATGAACAGGGTCGATGCGAATTTCATTTCAAAGATGCGGCTTTGTGGTAGAGGTAGTGGAGTCGTACTAGAGTTGATTGCTTTCCGGTGAGGCAATGTTTGTTCTTTTTGCTTTTTGTTTGGTGTTCTTTTGTTCTTCGCGCACCCCTCCTGAATGACGCCATGACGCCCCTCATTCCAAGATCCAATTTAAAAAAAAAATGAACAAACTTTTCACGTGATTGGATAACGGTTAACGGCCAGATATTTCAGTCACATTTTTTTGTTGCAAAATATTGAAAATGCAATTCCTACGCCTCAGACAACTCAGACATACTGAATACAGAGGAAGAAAGGAAAGACACGTTCAACAAATTCGAAAATACTGACAATCGATCAACCAAAACTTTCAACTTGTATTCATCTGCCACAAATCATCATCTGCAAAATTTCCATGGTGGAGAGCGACCTGAGCGATGATAATAATGATCCGAGAAGCACCACTCCAGTTCCAGCTACTGGCAAGAACACGGCACAGCGTGTTTTAATTCCTGTACAGAATCGAATAACTCCATTGGGAAGCATCAATTCCAACGCTTCCATCTCTGCAACCGTTACACGTACCACACGGTCAGAGAGGAAATCACTTTCTTCCGATCTCTTCAATTCGTCTAATGATGATGAAGACGATGGAGTGATTGACCTATGCGGATCTGTATGCGGATCTGACACTGATTCTTGTTTGAAGGAACCAGGTAAAGATGTCAAACAGAATGGTGATATATTGGCGTCTGAAGAGAAGAGAAGCAGAGAACAGACTCCCTCTACAATGATTGATAATGATTCATTTCATAGAGATCCTCCTCGTGGTGAGAGAACAGGGGGGAGGAATAGAATCAAAACGAATAGATATTGTGACGAGTTTGCAGGTATTACCGTGGAAGACAAAGAATTAGATTTTGATGACAAGAAGGATACAGGTTCTGTTGCGCTGAATTCAGATTTTTCTGATGAGGACGAAGCGGAAGAGGAATGGGATTCAGCCACACATACCAATGATGCTTGTTGGAAAAGGGAATCGGCATTGTACGATAGCAATCGTGAGGAATCTTCTTCTGAGGATGAGGAATTATCAGATGATGATTCTGAGGATAGCAGTACTGATGCATTTGATCAAAGAAGCCAACATAAAGCAGGAAGGAAAAGGAGGCGTACGCCCGCTGCTCGCCAAAAGAGTGGCAGGAAACCGATACCTTTAAAAAATAATGTTGAGGTTCTACGGCGATTGTCAAGTTTGGAAATACAGGCAGAGCTCGAGAAGATTCAGAATTTCGATAGAGATGATGATGCGGATGATGAGGAAGATGAGGAAGATGAGGGGGGAGTGAAAATGGTCTACCTTTTTCTCGTTTGTATCATGTGGGATTTTGACTTCAGATACACACTGATGCAACATCAATACAAGGGAGTCCTGATGGTTGCTGGTATTGATACGAAGGCACTGTGTCGCCAATTTTCACTGTATAGCAATGAGGAAAAGATCAAGCTTGTAAACCTCGAGGGCGATGGGAGGACATTTCGTAGGAAGGTTTGTACAACTGCTCGATTTGTTGCAACCAAGGGAATGCTATTAGGCGATGACATGGTGAGTGATGATTCCTCGTTTTGGCTGGGTCTTTTCTCCTCTAGTATATATTGATTCTAACTAGTGCACTCGTTTGGAAGGGTCTTGGGAAAACTATTCAGGGAATTGGTGGAGCTATTCTACGAAATCGTATTCTTGCTCTTCATAGTGAAAGTAATGAAAAGGTAAAGAAAGCGATGCCTACAATCATTGTTGGACCTAACGATGCTGTTCTCGAACAATGGGAAGATACACTCCTTTTGAGTGGTGTTCCGGTGGAGAAGATCAAACGTTACTGGAAAAAAGATGAAACTCTTCATTTCGGAGAATATTTCGTTCTACTCACAAGGTACCAGGTGATGAGTGCAATGAAGGAGCTTATGCATTCAAATGAATCAAATCTGTTTCCAAAGGTAAAAGAAACGTTGTTGAAGAAGCTCCAGAATCAATATGAAGCAGGTAAAGGAACTGCTCGGAACAAATGGAAAAGAAAAAAGGAAACCGTTTCTCAGTGTATCACTAGACTTCTTCGAGAGGCATGTCGCCAGTCGAAGTGGAAGATCACATTTCGAACTTTATTGATTGATGAATCTCATTTCCTAAGGAATCTAGAGGCATACTGGGGGTTTGGAAGTGCTCTCTTGGGTATGTTCACTGAAAGATCTGTCCTTCTCTCTGGTACGCCCTATAACAACGGCCCCCAAGATATGGCCACGCAAATGACAATTATTGACCCTTGTCATAGAAGCGCAAATCTTAATTGGTAAGTGATCCTATTTCATTCTTGCAAGCATTCGGTATGAATTCCTGACAATATCGTGATTGAATTTAGGTGGAGAATAGCGACACGGACAGGAGGAAAAAAAGATGTAGCTGATAACATTAGAGAATGGAAAGAAAATTTCATGCTTCGCCGTCACAAGTCTCTTTTAGCTGGAACTTTACCTCCGAAAGTTGTAGGAACGCAGCAAGTAAGCCCGTTTGCATCCGAATTAAGTATCTACCTTACCTACGAGGCGCAATTCATGACGACGGTTCAAGGTAGGATTTCATCATTTGCTCCAAGGCTGTTCTATCAATTTAATTTGCATCTAAACAGTCGCTTTCTTTTAATCATCACAGAATTTGCAAAAATTGCAAGCACGGGGAGGAATCCAGGTCCTTTGGTAATTCGTCGTTTGAACGAACTCTTTACCAGCATCATGGCAAAGATGACACAAATGCGAATGTCTCTCATTCATCCTATTCTGCCTGGAGGACGAGAAATCACAATACTCTTTTCTCCGACACGTCGCCATCTGCTTTCAAAATGTAAAGAGGCGGCCAAAGATACTTGTGTCTGTTGTACTAAATTCCCTTCGCAATACATTGCTGGAAAAAAGTCAAATGAAGCAGCAGAGGATGAACTCGATTTGTCATCCAATGATATGGATAATGGTACAGGCGATGTAGATTTGGGAGACGATTTTGCTGTCCAAACCGGAAGAAATAGAAGAAATGTATTACGGGCAAAAAGAGCAAACACAGAGCTTGGTATTCTTGTCCCTTTGGACTCAAGTATTTGTCATGCACCAGATAAGTGTAAGCATTATATTCACGAGAAATGCCTCAAGCGACTTGAAGAACACACCGATAGAATAACTTGCCCAAGGTGCAACGATTTCATATTGCGCATGAAGGTTGATACAGTTGATTCCCCAGTAACTCCATACGAAACCTACTGCGAACATATATCTTTTGGCCCAGAAGTCCGTGGAATCAAAGCAACTGCCAAGATCCAGGCAATTGTTTATTGGATAAAGGCAATCCCCAAAGAAGACAAAGCAATATTGTACTCTTTCTTCAAGAGTGGACTAGGTGCGTATGATTGAATGTGCTTTGCAATTGTATTTGTGATTATCCTGACTGACATGATATCCTCCTGCTCTCAAAGACTTACTAGAAGGAATTCTTGTTGAGCACTTTGGAATGGAGTGTGCACGTTTTGATGGTGATGTCGGAACCGATGTTAGAGCAAAGGAACTTAGAACATTCAAAACATCCAAAACATGCCGATTCTTGCTAGTGTCGGTTCAGAGCGGTGGGGTCGGATTGAATATCGTTGAAGCAAATCATGTGGCATTTCTCGATAGATGGTTTAATCCGTGTGTACACGCACAGGCAGAAGATCGTTGCCATCGCTTGAAGCAGAACAAAAAAGTCAACGTAAAATACTTTGACGTGAACATGAGTGTCGACGAGGTAAGTTCTGTTATGTCCATTCATTTTGAAAAGCAAACAGCTGGATTCTTCAATTCCTAATTTGAATTGCATTATAAACAAGGTTATGGCCGCCATTAATGCAAGGAAGAAAGAAAATGCAACTGTTCTGTTGGCAGATGGAACCGATATTGGAGCCGCTAGTGAAAATATCACCTACAAAGAGCTTGGTGGGATGATGGGGAATATGATGCGACATGTAGTAAGTATTAAAGCCATTTGCCGCGCTTTCAAATCAATGTCATTTACTAATGTTTCGAAGGTTCGTTGCCGAGAACTCTGCCCACCCTTTCAGACTTTACCACCTTGTAGTGTCGAGCAATTATTATTGGCGAGTGAGGACGAACCGCAGGAGGGGATGGCAAGCAGAAAGCGTATCAAGACCGCCCTACCCGATAAAAACATTTCTGAAACCCAAGAGGAAAGCAGTAAGAATTCGGAACCCATTGATTTATGTGAATCGGGGGAGGACGAAGTCAATGTTGACCTCAAATTCACAATGCGTGGTTTTGCAAGTCGACGATCATCCGCCGTGAAAGTGAAACGAATGAGTCTTGAAGATTTCGATGAATCTGATGATTCGGCAGATGAAGTTCCAACAAAAGAGGTGGTACCAGAATCTAGCG
>Ga0115005_10001271_pt1 | contig 19894 bp, 18 predicted proteins | sample ArcOceMetagenome_FD_87163 | JGI IMG/M metagenome (GOLD analysis project Ga0115005, IMG submission 87163) | Marine eukaryotic phytoplankton communities from Arctic Ocean - Arctic Ocean - Greenland ARC118M Metagenome | ecosystem: Environmental > Aquatic > Marine > Oceanic | place: Arctic Ocean... | reverse complement strand
GAGTTCCTCTCATTTCCGTTCCAGCGGCCATAGATACTGCCCCGCCCGAAATCCAAAACACATTGGAAATCCGAGCTTGATTAACCAAAATCACCTTGGAAGAAGTACCCGTAGAAAATGCTCCTCCGAATTTAAATATAAAGATTGCGTTAGGATTTCCACCGGCATCTAAATTTAATACTCCCGCCGCTGATCCAGCTCCTGCGATTGCATATACTCCAGGAGGAAGTACTTCACCGCTTCCAAATGCTGGTGCATGCGGAGGAGTAGTTGAAGACTGTGCAAAAAGATCATCGTATGCGACCTGTGTATCAACCACAGCTTGTGCAGTTACAGCGTTTGCATGTTCTATACTTCCAACGACAGTAGGAGGTCCGAATCCTGATATTATGCCCAAATTTGAACCAATATCACCATTGATTACCGAAACTCCAGTATTACCCACAGCTCCATTGGAAGTAAAAATTGCAAAGTTTGCCGCTGTGCCTAAGTTTGGTAATGCCTGTGCGGAAGTTTTAATGGGAACAATTAATGCTAAGGAAGTTATAGCTATAAATAGCAGCGATTGTATTGCTATTACCGGTATGCATATTTCCTTTTGGAGTATTATTCCTTTTAATGTTGTGATTTCTGTCATTTAATATCATTTTTAAAATATTGAATATGACTAATTTTAAACCTAGTCATATATAAAATGAAAAAATACATAGAATTCTCTCAGTAAACGGCTTTATCATTAAATACTTTGTTTTTATTTGATGGTTAAAAAAACAATTTCAATATATGCTATAAAATACCTTCAAATCGGTATTTTTGGCATTGAGTTCCCGCAGCAAGTTGCTAATCTATCCACACATTTTTCTTAAAAAAAGATTAAGTGAGGTCACTACCGTTTGCTAATATCCACCCTTGCAAGAAGTCCCTAAATTTGACTAAGCCTCTTTTCATTATTCTGGGGACAGTAGCTGATTCACTTTTATATCCTTTCCACCCACCAAGCCTTCCCAGTATCCAAGCTGCCCAAGCCAACGGTCTTATGTCAAAAAGATTCGTTTGCTTTTCCGTATTACCTTCAGGTGTTTTAACCAAAGCATTGAGAATAACAATGGTCTCGGAGGAGGAGATCAGCTCAGCTCTATACATCTTGATTACCTCTATCTTTGACAAGCTGTAATATCTAAATATAGACTTCATGGCTAATCCATGATATCAGTTACAAAGGTATCTACTTGAGGAACAGTTGATGGATATTCTTCTATTACCACATTGACCTCAGCATAGGGTCTCAATTCACCCGATTTATTCGCTGGTCTTTTAGTCTGACCTTGCAATATTCTAATCCTAATTTTGCAACCCGTCCTAGACGATGATCGCATCCTTTTATCTTTAATTCGAAACTTGTAGTTCTGGTTTTGATAAATATTCTTTGAATCGGTCATTTTTATCTTCTAAACAACGGTCTTGACAAACACGGACAATCCAATCCTTATCTTTTACACAAGGCTGAATAAATAATTCATGTACATTTGGATTTGGGAGAAATAAGTCGGATCATTTTGAACAAAAAAATTAACAGGATCTTCATCCAATCCCATTTCAATAAATTTGATCTCACATATTTGATTGATGCCTTCACAAGTCTCTTTCAAGGTTTTTTCAACCGTTTTACTAAATACTTTTCTGCGATATTTCGCAGGACAAATAATATGATACAAAAGCAAATTTTTGTTGTGCTTCTTTGTAATATAAATTTAATTTATATTACAAAAGTAACATTCAACTTCCTTACACTTGATGTAAGCTTCGGGGAATCATTTATAGTAAAAAAAAAAATCATACTAAACTGGTAGTCAATATATTGTAATACCTATAATAGTAACAATCCTTTTTCTTAACGAGTGGTTTTTATTTTTATCAAAAAAAGGGATACCCAGTCTTTTCCTGGTTAAAAACACCCCTTTTCATGCATTTCAATTAACTTTGTTCCGTTAAATTATCTACTTAAAAAAGGGTACTATTTTTGAAAAATATATTGTTCAAAAAAAGGAATTTTATTTTTAAAAAAAACTGACTGTCAGATCGTTAATTCTCTTTGAAACAAATTTACATTTACATCTATTATGACCGAAGCTTATATTTTTGATGCCATTAGAACACCTCGAGGAAAAGGGAAAAAGACAGGATCACTTCATGAAGTTCGCCCCATCGAATTACTCTCCACTCTCCTAGTTGCTTTGCAGGAAAAAAACGATTTAGATACTGCTCAAATTGACGATTGTTTGATTGGAATTAACGCTCCATTAGAAGAGCAAGGTGGAGATATTGCTCGAACTGCGGTGCTTCATGCTGGTTATGATTTGGATGTTCCAGCTGCCCAGATCAATCGATTTTGTTCTTCTGGCTTGGAGGCAGTTAATTTAGCGGCAGCTAAAATTAGATCAGGTTGGGAAGATTTAATTATTGCTGGAGGACTTGAAAGCATGAGTAGAGTTCCTTTAGGTTCAGACGGAGGAGCAATGTTTTTAGATCCATTGGTGAGTACAAGGATTGGATATATTCCGCAAGGAATTAGTGCAGACTTAATTGCTACACTAGAAGGTTTTTCCAGAAATGATGTAGATGAAGTTGCCGTTCAATCACAAAAACGAGCAGCAATTGCACAAGCTGAAAAACGATTTGACCACTCTCTCATTCCTGTCAAAGATCAAAACGGAATCGTCATGCTATCCAAAGATGAATTCGTCAGACCGCGAACTACTTTGAAAGGATTAGCCGCACTAAATCCTTCTTTTGAGAAAATGGGAAATGCAGGCTTCGATCGAGTCGCCTTGCATAAATATTTTCAATTAGAAAAAATAAACCATGTGCATCACGCTGGAAATTCTTCTGGAATTGTAGATGGTGCTGCACTCGTTTTAGTCGGCTCGGAGGAAAAAGGAAAAACATTAAATTTAAAACCCCGAGCAAAAATCATCTCAACTGCTTTGGTTGGAGTAGACCCAACCATCATGCTCACCGGCCCAGTACCTGCTAGTCAAAAAGCTTTGAAGAAAGCTGGAATGGATTTAAAAGATATCGACTTATTTGAAGTGAATGAAGCTTTCGCCGCAGTTGTTTTGAAATTTATGAAAGATATGCGAATCAATGATTTTGACAAAGTAAATGTCAATGGTGGTTCGATTGCTTTAGGACATCCTATTGGTGCAACAGGTTCTATTTTACTAGGCACTTGTTTAGATGAATTAGAACGTCAAGATTTACAAACTGGTTTAATCACGCTTTGTATCGGAGGCGGAATGGGAATCGCCACGATCATCGAAAGAGTGTAGCAGGACTTCCCAAGTCCTGTCCTAGCCCAAACAATTCTCCAAATCGTTGACTAAATCATTATACAAGACAGGACTTGGGGAAAGTCCTGCTACAGAAAACAATTCGAGAGAATCGTATTATATTTGCAAAAAAAAATTACATGACCAATAAAGAAATAGCCAACAAATTCCAAGATCTCGCCAGCCTCATGGAATTGCACGGAGAAAACAAATTCAAAATCCGATCCTACTCTAGCGCCTACATCACTTTGCGAAAACAATCTGATCTTTTATCTGAAATGTCGGACGAAGAAATCGGGGAAATCAAAGGAGTGGGAAAAGCCATCAGCGGAAAAATTAGAGAATTGCTGGATAGTGGTGAAATGGAAACCATGAAAAAATACCAAGAGATCACTCCACAAGGAATTCAGGACATGCTAAAAATTAAAGGATTTGGTCCCAAAAAAATTGGCGTAATTTGGAAAGAACTTGAAGTAGAAAGTGTCGGTGAATTACTTTATGCCTGTAATGAAAATCGCTTGGTTGAATTAAATGGCTTTGGGCAAAAAACTCAAGCAGATTTAATCAACAAATTAGAATACTTCCTAGTTTCCAAAAATAAATTCCATTATGCCGCTTTGGAAAAAGATGCAAATGTATTGTTGGAAAAAATCCAAACCGCATTGCCCGATGCTCAAGTGAGTTGGGTCGGCGAAATGCGAAGAGCTTGTCCAATTGTCAATGTGATGGAATTCTTAATCGCCTCTGATGACCCCGTTGATACTATTTTTGAAATGGGTTTTTTAACACTAGAAAAAAAAGAGGCCAATCATTTTGTCGCTAAAAATGAAAAAGAAAAACCAGTCACTATTTTCACTTGTACCAAAAATGAATTTGGTTCTAAACTTTTCCGGTACTCTTCCAGCGATGAATTTTTAAAAGCATTTATCAAAAATTATGATGGTTTAGATTTTAAAGGATTGAAAACCGAAGAGGAGATTTTTGAAAAAGCCAACTTACCTTTCATTGTTCCTGAGTTAAGAGAATTTCCAGAAATTATAGATTTGGCCAAAAATAATCAACTCCCCAACTTAATCGAAGAGTCAGATATAAAAGGTGTGATTCATTCTCACTCCACCTATAGTGACGGAATTAATACGTTGCAGGAAATGGCTGAATATTCTAAAAAACTAGGTTACGACTATCTCGGCATCACCGATCATTCGCAAGCAGCTTTTTATGCCAACGGATTAAAAGAGGATCGGGTCATGCAACAATTCGCAGAGATAGATGCGCTCAATGAAAAATTGGCACCATTTAAGATATTCAAAGGAATTGAGTCTGATATTTTAAATGATGGCTCTTTGGATTATCCAACCGATGTGCTTCGACAATTTGACTTTATCATCGCTTCGGTTCATTCCAATTTGAAAATGGACAAGGAAAAAGCCACGAATCGATTGCTCAAAGCCATTGAAAATAGATACACCACCATATTAGGTCACCCAACTGGAAGATTATTACTTTCCAGAACAGGTTATCCAATTGACCATAAAAAGATTATTGACGCCTGTGCAACCTATGGAGTTGCTATTGAGTTAAACTCAAATCCGTATCGTTTGGATTTAGATTGGACATGGATTCCATATGCTTTGGAAAAAGGCGTTTTGATTTCAGTCAACCCAGATGCGCATAGTACAGGTGGGATTCACGATATACATTTTGGTATTTTACCAGCTAGAAAAGGAAGACTGACTAAGGAAATGTGCTTAAATACTAAGTCGGTGGAAGAGTTTGCTAAATTTATCGCAGTTTAGTTTTTTATCAAAAATTGGTATCTTTTAGTTTTTTGAGAAATTTGAAACAAAAAATACCTTTTAGAACTTAAATTTCTTTCTAAATAACAATATATTAACAACTGGTTAACAAGCTCTATTTAAAAGAAATAATAAATTTGTGACAGATAATATAAAAAATAGTTAACGTTATTATTTTTATTATTTAAACAGTTAATTAATGTTGGTGTTTCTTAATTGAAAAAAAACAATTAATTTTGCGCCGCATTCGTAATATTCTTTAATTCTCATTTTAACAATTTGTAATCAAAAAAAAAAAATGGTAAATTCTAAACAAATTCAATTCGGTTTAATGGCTCTAGTTATTATCCTTTTAACTTTAAATCTAACTAGTTGTGGTGATTCAGCTGCCGAAACTTCTGTAAGAGAAGCAGCTCGTACTGATGTAGCTAGCAATACTGCTGCTCCTACAGCCGCTCCAACTGCAGCACCAGCAATTGAAGTTCCAACTGGACCTACTACTACTATCGAATTCGCAGAAAAAGAATTCGATTTTGGTACTATCGATGAGGGTGAAAAAGTATCTCACAAATATGTATTTACTAATACAGGTACTGAGCCTTTAATTATCAAAGATGCTAAAGGTAGTTGTGGATGTACGGTTCCTTCATGGCCAAAAGATCCAGTTGCTCCAGGCGAGACTGCTGAAATGTTAGTTGAGTTTAACTCAAAAGGTAAAGCTGGTTCTCAAAACAAACGAGTAACTATTACTGCTAACACTAACCCAGGTCAAACTTTCATCAACATTAAAGGTGAAGTAACTAAAGCTGCAACGACTGCTCAACCAGTTCAATAATCAGTTTTTATTTTTTATGAAAAAACCTGATGTGATTCATTTCACATCAGGTTTTTTTTTGAAAAAAAAAGTCAGGTTTGAGGTTGATCGCTACGCTCTCGCTCAGGATGCAGGGGCTTTTTGTTTTCCCCAATGTTTGACATTGGATATTCTCACTTATTCCCCTATGAACTTCTCTACTAATAAGTTGTTTAGTTATTGATTAAAAATTACATTTGCAATCTTTTTTAGAATCATTAAAAATAACAAACCATGGCGACGGTAAAATTTACCTTCGAGGATAAAAATATACCACCCAAAACGGTGGAAAATATAGACGAAGGTTTCACCTTATTAGAAGCAGCTGAAGAAAATGGCGTTCACTTGAGTCATAACTGTGGCGAAGTTTGTGCGTGTAGCACTTGCCATATTTATGTACATTCAGGGGATGAATCTTTGGAAGAAATTTCTGACAAAGAAGAAGACTTTATTGATCGAGCAATCAATCCAAGATTAGAATCTCGATTAGGCTGTCAATGTGTCATCTTAAAAAATGATGCAGTCTTTGAAGTTGAGATTCCGGATCAATCTCGAATCATCGGACACGAACACTAACTTTGGGTATTGGGATTTCGAGAATACTTCTCAAATTCTAAACACTCAAAATATTAATTCCAATTAATAGAATCATGAATTTGGATTTTAGGTCTTGAGAAATACGCTCAATACTCATTCCCAAAAATCTCAGTTCTATAAATAAATAAATTATGGGTTTTAAAGATATAGACGATTTTCCAATTAACTGGCTTGATCACGAAGACATTGCCATGAAATTGTATGACAAATTTGGCGATGACTATCCAGAGCAAAAAATCTATCGAATTCGTTTTACCGATTTGATTGATTGGGTTTTGAGTCTTCCTAATTTTGAAGGAAAAAAAGAAGAATGCAACGAGGCTCACTTGGAGCAAATCCAAGCGAAATGGGTGTACGAATGGAGAGATAATCAATAACATTAATGATGAATTATAAATGATGAACGATGAATTTTGTTCATCATTTATAGTTAATCATTCATCATTATACAGATGAATTACCTAGAGAAATTTAAAGATATTCGAACCTTCATTTTTGATGTAGATGGAGTGTTGACCAATAGCGAAATTATCGTTTTGGAAAGTGGGAAACTGCTGCGCAAAATGAGTATTCGAGATGGTTATGCGATCAAACATGCTTTGAAAAATGGCTACCAAGTAGTCATTATCACCGGTGGAAAATCAGCAGGAGTCGTGACTCGCTTAAATAATTTAGGAGTCAAGGATGTTTATGCTGGAGTGAGTGATAAAATGGAAGTGTACGAAGAGTTGGTGGACATTTACGGACTGCACCCGATCAATATTTTATACATGGGTGATGATTTTCCAGACATTGAAGTCATGCACAAAGTGGGGGTTGCAGCTTGCCCAAAAGATGCGGCTCATGAAGTAATTGAGATTGCTGATTACATTTCTCCAATTGAAGGTGGCAGAGGTTGCGCGCGCGATGTGATTGAAAAAGTAATGCGACTACACGGAAAATGGATGCCTGAAAATTAATGGTTGGTTATTTAATGGTTAATTGTTAACGGTTAATGATTAACACCAGTAATTGTTAGCACTCAGCGGTACTAACCGTTCATCATCCATTTTTAACTATTAGAATATATGTCTTTTCTGAAACTCATCCGATTTCCCAATCTAATCATTGTTGTTCTCACACAATATTTATTGCAATATTTGATCTTAGTTCCTGCATTTGAATCGGCTGGCATCTCCCCTCTTTTGAATCATTTTCATTTTTCTATTTTAGTATTATCTACCGTTTTGATTGCAGCAGGTGGCTATATTATTAATGATTTGGAAGACTATGAAATAGACCTTTTAAATAAACCTGCGAAAGTAATTATCAATCAATATATTTCTGCTAAAGATGCCTGGAAAATATATGGAGGCATTTCTATTTTTGGTTTATTAATTTCACTTTATTTAGCTTTTTATGTAAGAAATCTGCCTTTAATTTTTATTTATCCAACCGCTATATTTTCACTCTACTTTTATTCTAAGTATTTAAAAAAGAGTGTTTTATGGGGAAATGTGATTGTTGCTATTTTTTGTGCATTTGTGGCAGGAATCGTTATTTTTGCGGAGCGTGAAAGTGTTTGGGAAATGAAAGGACTAGGTGTAGAAATCTCCAATGTTTTCATTTTCTATTTATTGTTTGCTTTTTTTTCGACGATGTTTCGAGAGATTATTAAAGATATAGAAGATATGGATGGAGATCGAAAAAATGGAGGTCAAACACTCCCGATTGTTTTTGGAAAAACGAAAGCAAAATGGGTCGGAATATTTTTTGGAAATGGATTGTTATGGATTTTAGGATATTGGCTTTTTCTAAAAAAAGAAAATGGATTTGACCTTGGATTTTCCTATATCTTGGTGGGGATAATTATTCCATTATTATTTTCCCTCGTCAAGTTATTTTTAGCCAAAACGAAGAAAGAATTTCACCTACTCAGCCAAGTTTCAAAATACATTATGCTCTCGGGGATTTTGTATTTATTAATTTTAAGTCTGTGATAGATCGCTGCGCTGCTAGAAGTCAGATCAGTCGTTGCACTCCTTAACAGATCGCGCTACGGTGACAGACTGACTAGAGCTCTTTAGTCCATACGCTAAGTTCTCTTATAGCAAAAATTTTATAATATCATCGTCAATCTGACAGCGGAGCTATCTGACAATAAGCGCAGCGAACAGTCTAACCTCTATCAGTACAGCGGTCTAAAAAAAAAATTATGATCAACCGGAAAATCATCCTCGCCTCAAAATCTCCTCGTCGAAGTCAACTACTTCGCGAAGCAGGATTCCAATTTGAAATCCAAACTCGCAACATCGAAGAGAGCTACCCTGCTACCCTTCCAGCAGAAGATGTAGCAGAATTTTTAGCAGAAAAGAAAGCGGAAGGTGTCAAAGATTTCATCAAATCGAATGAAATAATTTTGACCTCAGATACTACGGTGGTCATGGGAAATACTATTTTTGGCAAACCAAAAGATGCCCATGATGCGTTTGATATATTGAAAATACTTTCGGGAAAATCGCATAAAGTAATCACGGGTGTTTGTCTTTTATCAACAGATAAAAAACGAATTTTCAAAGGTGAATCCAAAGTTTATTTTGATACCTTAACGGATGCGGAAATACGCTACTACATCAATGAATTTAAGCCTTTCGACAAAGCTGGTGCCTACGCCATTCAGGAATGGATTGGACTTTGCAAAATAAGAAAAGTGAAGGGAACGTATTCTAATATCGTAGGTTTGCCGATGCGAAAAGTTTATAAAGAATTAATGAAATTTTAAAAAAAAATAATGAAATACTATTCTTCAAAAACCATTTTTTTCATTGCGCTCCTTGCGCTCGTTGCTTTATTTTTTTCAGCATGTGAGAATGAATCTTCGAATAATGATAATGACGAAATGTTAGTTGATCAAGAAAATATTAAAGTTAGAATTCCAAAATTTGATGGAAATGCGGCTAAAAAATTTGTGGCCAAACAAGTTGCTTTCGGCACTAGAGTAACTGGTTCGGAAGGACATCAAAAATGTAAAGATTGGATAGTGAGTCAATTCAAATCATTCGGTGCAGAAGTCATGGAGCAAGATTTTACAGCGACTACTTTTAATCAGGTAAAACTTAATGCGACCAATATTATCGCTCGGTACAATCCAAATGTAAAAGAAAGAATCATTTTATCAGCACATTATGATACGCGTCCTTTTGCCGATAAAGATCCTGATCTACTCAGACAAAGTGATCCTATTTTAGGAGCCGACGATGCTGGAAGTGGCGTAGGAGTATTGTTAGAAATTGCTAAACTATTGCAAAGTAATCCAGTTCCGATGGGCGTAGATATTGTGCTTTTTGATGCGGAAGATTATGGTGACTCTGAAAGTAATAATCCAAATAGCTGGGGATTAGGTTCTCAATATTGGAGCAAAAACCCACACCTCAAAAGAGAAAATGTAAAGTATGGAATCCTGCTAGATATGGTCGGAGCAAAGGGTGCAAAATTTTACAAAGAAGGTTTTTCCATGCAAGTAGCAAAACGATTAAATAATAAAATATGGTCGTTGGCAGCAGGTATGAAAAAGGATAATTTTTTTATCAATGAACCTGGTGGATCGATAACTGATGATCATTATTTTGTGATCAAAAACTTTAGATTGCCCATGGTGGACATCATTAATATGCCTTCTGAAAATTTTGGATTTGGTGCTCATTGGCATACGCATGCAGATAATATGGAGGTGATTGATGTGAAAACTTTGGAAGCAGTTGGACAAGTGGTGACGGCCGTGATTTACAAGGAATCGAATAAGGAGTTTTTGTAGAAAAAGTCTTTGATTTGAGAAGTATAGGTTTAATAATTTAGGAGGTAACTTTAAGTTAGCTCCTAAAATCGACCTTATAAAATAATGCAAAACCAACCAATTTAGAAAAATAGTCGTCTTTTATTTTAACGGTATAACTACTAACCTTTTTTAGTTTTTCTATCGTAACTTAAACTAAATATGGGTAGTTTCCGTTAAACTAAAAAGTCTTTTCCTATAGAAAAAAATCCAAAATTATGAAGGCATTAAAATATACACTATTTCTTTCCATCGCAATGATCATCGCTTGTACTAAGCCACCTGATTATTCTGACACGCCAGAAATTGCTTTTATTAGCTTATCAAAAACGTCAATGGTTGCCGCTGATGACCTATCAGACAATCTGACTTTAACCATTTCATTTACAGATGGAGATGGAGATATTGGAATAGATGGGGGAACTCCTTCGGTTTACTTTAAAGATTTACGAGATGGATCAGAATTCATTACTTTCGTTGCTCCTGTGATACCAGAACAAGGGGTTGGGAATGGAATTTCTGGGGAAATGTACATCAAAGTAAGTACCACCTGCTGTATCCATCCTATCGATATTAGCAGTGGTTGTCAATCTGATTTTTCTGACTTCCCAGTTGATAGTTTAATTTATGAAGTTTATATTATTGATCGATCAGGAAATAAAAGTAATGTAATTCAAACTGATCCTATTGTTCTTTTATGTGAAAACTAAATAGTTTCTCTAAATAAAAAAAAGCTATAAGTAATTGATATTCAATAACTTATAACTTTTTTTATTTAACCTTCATTTGAATTAACTAGCCCAATTAATTCCTTTCTTCAATAAACCCTGTGTCTTTTCCTCTTCACTTCCTTCTTCCGTTTTGTAATTATATTTCCAATTCGCCAATGGCGGCATACTCATCAAAATAGATTCCGTTCGCCCATTCGTATCCAATCCAAACTTGGTTCCTTTATCCCAAACTAGGTTAAATTCCACATAGCGACCTCGTCGAATCGATTGCCAATCTTGCTCTGCTTCGGTGAATTTTTTGTCTTTACTTTTATGAAAAAGGTTTAAATAAATTGGACAAAAAGCATTACCGATAGATTTCACAAAATCGAATCTTGCTCTTTTTTCAAAACCATCTTGCTCACTCAACCTATCGAAAAAGATACCTCCGATTCCACGAGTTTCATTTCTATGTTTGATATAAAAATAGTCATCTGCCCATTTTTTAAATTCTGGATAATACGACTCATGGTGCTCATCACAAGTAGTTTTCAAATATTGATGGAAAAACTTTGCGTCTTCTTCCACGACATAATGTGGCGTCACATCAATGCCTCCACCAAACCACCATCGACCATCAGACATTTCAAAATATCGAACATTCATATGAATAATTGGAACGTGTGGATTCGTGGGATGCAAAACGATACTCACCCCTGTTGCAAAAAATTGTCCTGCATCAACTTTGAGTGCTTGAGAAATTTTCTCCGGTAATTCTCCTTCGACTGCGGAGAAATTGACGCCTCCTTTTTCAATATGTTTTCCCAGAAAAATCCGAGTTCTTCCACCGCCACCGCCTTCTCTCTCCCAAAGATCTTGTTCGAATTTTCCAACGCCATCTGCTGCTTCGATTTGAGCACAAATGTCATCTTGGAGGTTTTTGAAAAAGGTAGTGATTTCTTTTTTATTTGGCATTGTTGATATTTTTAAGAATCAGGGATCGGATCCCTAGTCCAATTCATTTAAAGTCCTAATTTCTCTTTCGCAGCAGCGACCACTTTTTTAGCATTTCCTACAAAAATCTCATCGTCGATAAAAATCACAGGACGTTTTAAAAAAGAATATTCTTCTAAAATCAATTGTCGATATTCCTTTTCAGAAATTTCTTTTGCATGCAATCCCATCGGCCGATATTTCATGGAACGACGACTAAAAAGAGACTCATACGAACCAGCCAGTTTTTTCATTTCATCAATCTGCTTAGCTGTAATTTTTTCCACTTTGATATTTTGCATTTCGAAACCTTCTAGCCCACCCAACTCTTTGATAATTCGTTGGCAAGTATTACAAGTAGAAAGATGATATATTTTTCTCATGATTGAATTTTGTAAGTTTAAAATTTATACAAATAAAAAGCTAATTTTGCGAATAAGCTTATTTCCAATGTCATTTAATTATAAAAAAATGAAACACTTCCCTCCTTCCGAACTCATCATAAATCCTGATGGTAGCATTTATCATCTTAATCTAAAACCTGAGCAATTGGCCAAAAATATTATCACGGTTGGCGATCCTGACAGAGTTCCTGAAGTGTCAAAGTACTTTGACTCTATCGAATATAAAATCCAAAAACGAGAATTTGTTACGCATACCGGCGAATTAAATGGCACTCGGATAACTGTAATTTCCACCGGTATCGGCACGGATAATATTGACATTGTGATGAATGAATTAGACGCCTTGGTTAATATTGATTTTGTAACTAGAACCGAAAAAGAAGTGCTCACTTCACTCAATATTATTCGCATCGGAACATCCGGTTCGATGCAAAAAGACATCCCCGTAAATACCTTGTTAGTTTCTAAATATGGAATTGGAATTGATGGGCTTTTGCATTTTTATGATTATAAAAATAATGCAGATGAGCATATGACCTTTTTGCATTTTATGGAAAAAATGGGAAGTGAAATCAATTTCCCCATTCGTCCATACATTGCTTCTGCGAGTAGTGATTTGTTAAAAAAATTAGCACCTGACTTTTTAAAAGGGATCACTTTAACTTGCCCAGGTTTTTATGCGCCACAAGGAAGAATTTTGAGAGGAGACATTTCAGTTCCTAATTTAATTGAGCGTTTGGCAACATTCAATTATAACAATTTGCGCTGCACAAACTTCGAAATGGAGACAGCAGGAATCTATGGATTATCTAATATTTTCGGGCATCAGGCAATTTCGTTTAATGCCATTTTGGCAAATCGAATTACAAATGAATTTAGTACAAATCCAAAAGCAATTGTAGAAAAATTGATTGAAACGGTTTTGGATAGGGTTTCGAAACTTTAGTTTTTCTCGGTTGACGGCCGTCAACCTATTTTTTTCAAAATTAAAACTCAATATAAACACGTTCACAGAACTTTAAACTACTTTTCATATATTTCCTGAAATAAATATGTAATAATTTATATATTAGCGTTTTATTATGTGAATAAAAAAGGAATACTATGAATCTACACGCGATCATCATTGAAGATGAACAAGCAAGCTTAGATAACCTCAAAAATATTTTACAAAAAAATTGCCCTCAGATAAAAGTCATCGCCGAAGCTCGAAGTATCGAAGAAGGCTATTTGACATTGACCGATAAATCTCTCCAACCAGATGTCGTTTTTCTAGATATTAATTTGAATAATGAACTTGTATTTGGTTTGTTAGACAAATTAGATAATATTAAATTTGAAATAATCTTCGTCACTTCTTATCAAGACTATGCGGTAAAAGCATGTGCTTACAGTAGCATTGGATTTATTTCAAAACCGATTGATCCACTCATGTTAGTGGAAGCGGTAGAGCGGATAAAACCAAATCGAGAGGAGGATATGAAAGATCGTTTGGAAGTTTTTAAAGGACACCTAAGTCATTTGAATCCTTTTAAAAAAGTCACGATTGCTTCTTTGGATGAAATGCACTTTGTCCATATTCACGAAATTGTTCGTTTGCAGTCTGATGATAATTACACTATTTTTCATCTCAAAGGCGGAAGTAAAATTGTGGCTTCCAAAACGATAAAATCTTTTGAGAGGATGTTTATTCCCTTTAATTTTTTCAGAGTGCATCGAAGTCATATTATCAATTTGAATTATATTCAGAAATTCATTAAAGGGGATGCTGCTCATTTGATTATGGACGATGGTGCGAAGATTGAAGTGAGTCGAAGACGAAAAGGAGCATTCTCTGATAAGCTGAAAGAGTTGCAAAAAGAGTTAGCGTAAATCGATTTTCAAGGTAAGTCGGTTTACCAAAACCGATTATGATCAAAATTATTTACAAAAAACCATTTCGAATATTCGGAATGGTTTTTTTGTAGGGCAATCCCTTGTGGTTGCCCAACATCAAAGGGAAAATACATAAGTTCGTAGACAATATTTTTTTGTAAAAAAAAATATTAAAAAAGTAGTCACAGACATCCGAGCAATTAGTTTCATGTAAGATTTTTTTTGGAAATTTCTCATTATGTTGGTCAACCACAAGGGATTGCCCGTACATTTTTCTAAATTGTGAATTCAATTTTCATTGAAATATGTGTAGTAATCTGTTTTGACAGATTTCGATTTTTTTTTGAATCTTTTTTTAGGTCAGCTGAAGCAGACCGCTACGTGCTAGTTTATAAACCAACTAAATCAAACTTAACATGAGAAACCAATCTTATTTCGAAAAATCTTTATTACTAAAATTTTCACTTTGTATTTTACTGATTATCAGCATCTTACCTCTTTTTGCGCAGCGTAAGAAAAACCCAAAAATTGATAAACCTCTTCCAACTATGATGGATGCGGATTTATTGAAAGCCGTAGAATGGAGAGAAATTGGTCCTTTCCGAGGAGGAAGATCAGCAGCTGTAACGGGAGTTTCTGGCAAACCGAATTTGTTTTACATGGGAACTGCTGGAGGTGGGATTTGGCGAACACAAGATGGTGGTCGTCAATGGGAAAATATTTCAGATGGATTTTTTGGAGGGTCGATCGGTTCAATTGCCGTGAGTGAATATGATCAAAATGTGATTTATGCAGGTGGTGGTGAGGTTACAGTTCGTGGAAATGTTTCTTCTGGATATGGCATTTGGAAATCAGAGGATGCCGGTAAAACTTGGAAACATAAAGGCCTTGAAAAATCTCGACACATCAGCCGAATTAGAATTCATCCTCGAAATGCGAATATCGTTTATGCTTCCGTGATGGGAAATTTGTACGCACCAAATGCGGAGCGAGGCATTTATCGAAGTGATGATGGAGGAGACAATTGGAAGCAAGTTTTGTTTGTGAATTCGGAAGCAGGTGCGGTTGATTTGATTTTAGACCCAAACAATCCTCGCGTACTTTATGCGAGCACTTGGAAAATTAAACGAACACCTTATAGTCTAGAAAGTGGTGGTGAAGGAAGTGCGATCTGGAAGAGTACAGATGGAGGAAACTCTTGGGAAAATATTTCTGCGAATGAAGGGTTGCCAAAAGGGACTTGGGGAATTTCTGGAATTACAGTTTCGCCAGTTAATTCAGAACGAGTTTGGGCGATTATTGAAAATAAAGATGGTGGTGTTTTCCGATCTGAAGATGGCGGAAAAACTTGGAAAAAATTAAATAGTGAACGAAGTCTTCGACAACGAGCTTGGTACTATTCTCGAATTTATGCTGACTCACAAGATGAAGACGTGGTGTATGTATTAAACGTAAACTATCATAAATCTACAGATGGCGGAAAGACTTTTAAATCTGCCAATGCGCCACATGGCGATCACCATGATTTGTGGATTGCTCCCGAAAATTCTCAGCGAATGATTATGGCAGATGATGGTGGCGGACAAGTAACCTACGATGGTGGAGAAACTTGGTCAACTTACTATAACCAACCTACCGCTCAGTTTTATCGAGTGTCTACTGACAATAATTTCCCCTATAGAATATATGCAGCACAGCAAGATAATTCTACGATTCGAATTTCTCATAGAAGTGCAGGTCGATCAATTGGAGAAGATGACTGGGAATCCACCGCAGGTTGCGAATGTGGACATATTGCCGTAGATCCGACGGATAATGACATCGTTTACGGAGGATGTTACGATGGACTTTTGCAACGAAAAAATCATAAAAATGACCAAGAGCGATCAGTCAATGTTTACCCTGATAATCCAATGGGACATGGTGCCGAAGGAATGAAATATCGCTTCCAATGGAACTTCCCTATTTTCTTTTCTCCGCATGAAAAAAACAAACTGTACACGGCTTCTCAGCACTTGCATGTTTCGACTGACGAAGGACAATCTTGGAAAATTATTAGTCCCGACTTGACTCGAAATGAACCTTCTAAATTAGTAAGTTCTGGTGGACCGATTACGAAGGATAATACTTCAGTTGAATATTACTGTACCATTTTTGCAGCAGCTGAATCGCCTATACGACAAGGGCTCATCTGGGCTGGCTCAGATGATGGACTAGTTCATATCACAAAAGATGGCGGCGCAAACTGGGAAAATGTCACTCCTAAAAACATGCCTGAATGGATCATGATAAACTCCATTGAACCGCATCCAACGGATCCTGCGATTGCTTACATTGCTGCGACGATGTATAAGTCTGGCGATTTCCACCCATACATTTATCGTACTTCTGATTATGGGAAAAATTGGAAAAAAATGGTCAATGGAATTGATCAGGAACACTTTACGAGAGTCGTGAGAATTGATCCAAATCGACCAGGTTTGATGTATGCAGGAACGGAAGTGGGAATGTATGTTTCGTTTGATGATGGAGTACAATGGCAACCACTTCAATTAAATTTACCGATGGTTCCAATTACGGACTTGGCAGTAAAAAACAATAATTTGATTGCTGCTACTCAAGGTCGATCCTTATGGATTATTGATGACTTGACTCCTTTATATCAAATGCAAAAAGATTTTAAAAACAAACAAACTCATCTTTATCAGCCGATGCCTTCCTATCGTATGAAAGGTGGCAGCGGAAAAAAATCTTTGACCGAAGGATCGAATCATCCAGGCGGAGTAATGGTTAATTATTTTGTGAAAAACTTGACGGATTCCACTAGTGTAACTTTGTCGTTTTTGGAAATAGGAGGAGAAGTGATTCGTAAATTCTCCAATCAAGCGAAGGAGAAAAACGATAAATTAAAAGTGGAAGAAGGAACGAATCGTTTTATTTGGAATATGAGATATGAAGATGCCAAATCATTTGACAAAATGATTTTGTGGTGGGCTTCACTTAATGGACCGAAAGCTATGCCAGGGAAATACGAAGTGCAATTGGCGGTGGATGATATGGTGCAAAATGTGGCGTTTGAAATTCTAAAAGATCCAAGAATTGAAACAGATGAGAAAGGTTTGAAAGAACAGTTTGATTTTTTGAATGAGATAAAAAGTAAAATGAGTGAAGCACATGAGGCGATTATTGAAATACGTGATGTGCGTGCTCAGTTGAAAAATTATACGGGTCGATTGAAAAAGAATGATTCCACGACATCTATTTTTGGAAAAGCGAATGCGATTGATTCGATGATGATGGTGATAGAAAATGAATTGTATCAAACTAAAAATCAGAGTCGACAAGATCCTTTGAATTTTCCGATCAAGTTGACGAACAAATTAGGTCACTTGAATTCGTTAGTCTCAGGTGGAGATTATCCTCCAACTGCTCAGGCGATTGAGGTGAAAAATGTTTTGACGAAAGAAATTAATGATCAGTTGGATTTATTTAAAAAGATCAAAGCGAATGAATTGCCGAAATTTAATCAGATGGTGAAGGAGGCGCAGATTGATGCGATTATTTTGAAGGAGGAGTAAGATTTTCTGAAATTTTCATTATAGAAGAAATAGAGAGGGGGACACTTACAGCACAGCGTTTTTTAAACATTATGTTTTTCGCTGTTAATTCTGTGCCCCCTTTCTCTTTTCTAGGTGGTTAAAATTCAGATTAATCAATTATTTCAAATCTCACCCTTTTTAATCTCTATTATAATGTGTTTCGCTGGTTGACAAAGAAATTTCGAGGGAATCGAAGAGTCTTTGCTGGTTGAAGTGAGAAACCTAATATTGTTTACTTCCAAGAGAGTTCCTATTGAACATAAGTATTTTCAACTACAGAAGTCGAATAAGAAACAAATCAAACCACAAGCAATCGGCTAATATTATTCAACTATGAACCAATAAGTTATACAAGACACATAGTTTAAATATGTTAAATAGGTATCATTTTCAAATAAAAAAATACTTGATTTCTTCTTTTTTAATAAAAATGCCTAAATTTAATTTTTATTAGGAATAATCAATTCCATATTTACAACATACTGTTCCACTCTAAACTGTCTATCTCAAAATATTTTACATATTATTAAACATTAATAATAGTACTGCGTACTTATATTTTTGTAACGTTAATGTTAGTAATTAATTGAAAGTTTAAAATTAAATTTTCAATTTTATTACTACCTTTATTTAACATCTTAGGACTATTAAAGGTCTTATTTGAAATTAATTCAAGTCATAAAACCTATCCACAACTTGTTGATTTTTTCAACAATCACAAAAAAACATAACTACCTGTTAATCAAGTAGTTACGACTTAACCTAAACAGTTAACACGGTATTACTGAGGAAAAAACTGAAACCCAATATTATTTAAAAGATAGTATTTTTCCTTAACCCAAGAACCGTCTTTAATGTCTTTACTAAATCAGAGAAAGTTTAGTCCACTTAAAATACGACTAACAGGCTTTTCTCGACGCTGTTCCACAAGAAATTTTAATTGGCTATTTATGAGCCTTGCATACTTCAATGATGAAGTTGTAAGCTTTTTTAATTTTTTATTCATTGCTCACGAGGTGAAATTGTAGCAACTGAATGAATTCATATAATTTTTTTAATCTTAAACCAACAAATTATGGTTCCTAGAATTTACTCCCAAAACAATGCAGTTAGATTAAGTGCGAAAATGCTTTTTCTTTCTAAATTAAGACATTTAAAAAAGCTTACTGCTTTGGTGGCTTTTGTTTCTATTTTTTCATTTCAAGGATTTTCGCAAGGTTGTCCTAGTCCTATTTCAGTTGAATGTGAAGTGAATGCAGTCGCAGATGCAATTACTGCAGCTGAAGCTGCCGTAGTTGCTGCCTTAAATTGTTCAACTGTAACAACAGGAGCTTATTTAGTTGGTAGTGAACCAACCTTACCTGTATGTTCAGGGGCTTCTCAATCAGTAATAGTTAGAGTAGTACATAGTGACTTTGGATGTAATGCTGATGGATATTGTGATGTTGTTGTAAATATTACAGGTGATGCTACTGTTCCAGTAATTGCTGCTGCTCCTGCTGATATTACCGTAGAGTGTCTTAGTGACTTGGTAGCAGTTGGAGATCTAGCATGGACAGACAACTGTGATGCTGGCGGAAATGTTACGGGTGTTGACGGACCACTTGTAGGTGGTGAATGTGGTGGTACTATTACCAGAACTTGGAATGTTTCTGATGCATGTGCAAATGCTGCTGTAACACGGACTCAAATAATTACTATTGATGATAGTACTCCTCCTGTAATTGCTGCTGCTCCTGCTGATATTACCGTAGAGTGTCTTAGTGACTTGGTAGCTGCTGGAAATCTAGCATGGACAGACAACTGTGATGTTGGCGGAAATGTTACGGGTGTTGACGGACCACTTGTAGGTGGTGAATGTGGTGGTACTATTACCAGAACTTGGAATGTTTCTGATGCATGTGCAAATGCTGCTGTAACACGGACT
>Ga0115005_10001268_pt1 | contig 19919 bp, 19 predicted proteins | sample ArcOceMetagenome_FD_87163 | JGI IMG/M metagenome (GOLD analysis project Ga0115005, IMG submission 87163) | Marine eukaryotic phytoplankton communities from Arctic Ocean - Arctic Ocean - Greenland ARC118M Metagenome | ecosystem: Environmental > Aquatic > Marine > Oceanic | place: Arctic Ocean... | reverse complement strand
TGTCATGCTCACCATCTGGATGTATCTCGAGTCAGCCTGCTCAGTGGGCTTCCCTTAGATAGCGGCAAATTATCGCCCACAGGATTTGAGCGTGCAGCTAAACGGGCGGGACTCGCCAGCAGAACGGTTAAGCGCGATTTAGACCACATTAATACTGCGCTTTTGCCCGCTGTATTAGTCTTAAATGAAAAGCAAGCCTGTGTACTACATGGCTTAGAGCCTACCCGTGCAAGAGTTTCGTATCCAGAACTAGATGACGCCGTGGTTGAAGTTCCTAGAGATGAACTTGATGCCCGTTATACTGGGTACATAATATTTGCTCGTCCAGAGATGCGCGCGAATGAAACCAATGCTCAGATTGATAAGTCATCGGTAGGGCATTGGTTGTGGTCATCTATAAAATCAGCAAAAGGGCTATATCGCGATGTACTGTTAGCCTCTGTTTTTATCAGCCTGCTTTCCATTGCCCTGCCTCTTTTTGTGATGAATGTGTACGATAGGGTGGTGCCCAACGCGGCACTAGAGACTTTGTGGGCATTGGCGGTTGGCGTGCTTTTAGTTCTCGCCGCAGATTTTTTACTGCGCATGCTAAGACAGTATTTTGTTGAGCTGGCAGCGAGCCGACTGGATGTCACGCTATCTGCAAAAATTATGGAAAAAGTACTGTCTATAAATTTGGCCAGTAGACCAGCAAAAAGCGGTTCCTTTATAAACAGCTTGCAATCTTTTGAGAGTATTCGGCAGTTTTTTGGCTCTGTAACTTTGGTGGCCTTAGTTGATTTACCCTTCGGGCTCTTGTTTGTCGCTATGATTGCCATGATTGATATTTATCTCATCATTCCTATTCTTATTGGCGCCACTGCGCTTTTTCTATACGCCATGAAAGCGCAGCGCGTAATGCGTTCCCTTTCAGAAGAGTCGATGGAGATTAGCTCTCGAAAAAGCTCCCTCGTTACCGAAAGCGTGACTTCTTTAGAGGACATTAAAGCGTTTGGTTACCAGAGCCGAAACCAAAGTGCGTGGGAAAAACAGACGATATTTCTTGCCAAAGTTAATGCTAAGCTGCGTTTGGTTTCGATGTCGGTAAATAATGCTGCACTTTGGGTTCAGCAGTCAGTTGGCGTTGTAATCATTTTAACGGGTGTATATCTGATCATTGAAGGTGTAATCACCCAAGGTGGATTGATTGCTGCCTACCTATTGTCTAGCCGAGCCATGGGGCCGGTCTCTCAAGCTGCGGCTCTGTTGGCACAATATCATCACGCAGAGACGGCAAAAAATGCCCTCGACGACATTATGTCTTTGCCGAGTGAAACAGGCAGTAACAAGCAAATGAAAAGTAATGTCGTGCTTAAGGGGAATATAGATGCGTGTCAGCTATGCTTTAAATACCCAGACGAAACAGTATTGGCGCTCAAAGACGTTAATTTCTCGATAAAACAAGGTGAACACGTAGCTATTTTGGGGAAAAACGGATGCGGAAAATCAACGCTGAACAAATTGCTTATGGCTTTTTACCGCCCTGAATCGGGTCAGTTACTCATTGACGGCGTCGACCTTCAGCAATACGACCCCACGCTACTTCGTAAACAAATAGGTTATGTGCCGCAAGACGTCAGCCTTTTCTACGGTTCATTGAAAGACAATATTATGTCTGAAGATTTACGTATTGATGAAAGTGACTTTTGGGAGGTACTGACCCAGTGTGGTTTGGCCGAGCTTGTCAATGGTAATGCCAACGGGGTAGAGCAAAACGTGGGTGAGCGGGGTAGCTTACTCTCAGGAGGTCAGCGACAAGCAGTAGGGATAGCTAGAGCCATAGTGCGAAACCCTGCAATATATATCATGGATGAGCCTACCTCAGCCATGGACTCAACAAACGAAGCGCAAATGAAGGAAACCATAAAAGCTGCCACAGCAGGCAAAACACTGATCATCAATACCCATCGAACAACCTTGCTCGACCTTGTTGAGCGTGTGATTGTTGTCGAGAACGGAAAAGTCATCGCTGACGGTAAAAAAGAAGACGTACTTGTTCAATTTAAACAGCCAAGTCAGAAGCTTAAGAGGGCGCCATGATTTCTAATAGTGGCGGTAATAAAAAAGACTGGTTGCAGCGATTAATGCGAGGTTGGCTAGCGCCACCTCCAGGTCAGGATTGGGTATTGGAAGCCGAGTGGTCACGGATAATGCAAACCCCTGTGAAAGCTCGTGGGCTCTTGTATCTGGTGACGCTAGTTTTGTTACTTTTGGTGATATGGTCGTATTTTGCAGAGATTGATGAAGTGGCAAAAGGCGATGGGAAAGTCATACCGTCGCAGCAACTACAGGTACTTCAATCTTATGACGGTGGTATCGTACAGGAAATTTTAGTACGAGAAGGACAAGCGGTTAGAGCTGGCCAAGTGCTATTGAAGGTGGATCCTACCCGCTTTATGTCAAGCCTTGAAGAAAACACAACCCAGTTTGCGGCGCTGGCGGCGAAAGTGCAGCGCTTGTCGGCGCTCACCCAAGGCAACGTGTTGCGGTTTAATCGAGAGCTTCGCGAACGGGCACCAACTGTCGTTGATAACGAGCGAAAGCTCTACAATTCTAATTTGGCTGAGCTTGATGAAGTCGCTGCAGGATCAGATTCTCGTATTATACAACGCCGTCAAGATGTGGAAGAAGAGCGAGCTAATCTTTCCCAGTATCAAAACGTGTTGTTCCTCTCAAAGAAAGAGCTCGCTGTGACCAAGCCATTACTTGCATCAGGTGCTGTGTCGGAGATTGAAATCCTTCGCTTAGAACGTCAGATAGTAGAGCTAGAGGGAAACATCGCCAAGTCCAAAGTAGCGATTGAGCGTGGGCTAAACGCCATCGAAGAGGAAATTATTAAGAAGGAAGAAGCGCGCCTTAAACTGGTTAATCGATGGAACCAAGCATTGACTGACGCCACCGCTGAAATGGCTACATTGCAGCAGTCTCAAACCAGTTTAGAAGATGTGGTGTCACAAGCTGCACTGAGATCGCCAATCAATGGTACGGTGCAGCGGTTGCTCATCAATACCGTTGGAGGGGTCATTACACCAGGTAGCGCGGTAGTGGAAATCGTGCCTCAAGATGATCAACTTATTGTTGAGGCAAAAGTCTCGCCTAAAGACATTGCGTTTATTCGAGAAGGACAGCAGGCTATCTTAAAGTTCAGTGCTTATGACTTTACTATTTACGGCGGTATGTCTGCTGAAGTTCAACACATCAGTGCCGATGCCATCACTAACGAAAAAGACGAAACTTATTACCTAGTAAGGCTTGAGACGAAGAAAAACATTGCTAATGAGGCGTTAGAAATACTGCCTGGAATGATTGTACAGGTAGACATACTGACAGGTAAGAAAACGGTGCTCAATTATATTTTATCCCCCCTTTTCAATGTAACAGCTTCTGCACTGCGAGAGCGTTAATGAAACATTTCATTGCAGAAGAAGACTTGCAAGGGGCGCTAGCCCGTTATTCTTGGATTAGTTACAGTCGAGTTGAAGAGCTAAATTGTGATAAACGTGATTGTATTTGGGTATTGGCGAGTGATGATAATTGGCGTCAGCGACTCATTGGCGCTAAGCAGAAAGTCGACAATATCACCTTACTCACTTACAAGTATGATCGGGTAGAAATGCAAACGGCATTAATGTTGGGCGCTAGAGCATATTGTCATGCGCTAGCGACGCAATCTTTACTGGCCTCGGTGACACGTGTTCTTGAAGCGGGGGGCATATGGTTACCAAGTGAGCTGCTCGCTGTGTCTATATCAAATGTAGCTGCTAATAGACAAACGGGGCGTGTTATCCCCTCGCTACAAGGGCTAACGAATAGAGAAAAAGATGTGTTAAATGGTATCTTAGAGGGCTTGAGTAACAAAGAGATAGCGAGAGGGCATGGAATTACCGAGCGAACCGTTAAGGAATATGTTGGGACGCTATTACACAAATTTGAGGCAAAAGATCGAATCGGTCTATTACTCAAACTCGGCGAGTTTAGTCATCTAAAAGATGCTCTATGACCTCAATGTGAGATACCACTCCATCAATACCTAGTTCTATAAATAAAGCTTTATGATCTGGGCGTTTAACGCCATCTGCGTACACGCTGATGCCAAAAGTATGAGCTAATGAACAAAAACCTCTGATAAAAGCATGGTTGGCTGGGTTAAATTCGATGTCAGTCATAAAGGCAGAATCAATTTTCACATAATCTAAACCTAGCTCTTGCACGTTCAATAATTGTGAGAAAGACTCGCCTACACGCTTAAGGCCTACCTGGCATTCTCTGGCTTTAAGAGCGTTACAAAACGCTTTAAATTCATTTGGGAAACGGGTTGCGGTAGATTCTCGTACTTCGAAGCACAGTTGCGTCGCCACCTTTTTATCCGCGTCTAATCGAGCGTAAAGTTGCGATAAAAGTGCAGAGTCAACTAATAACTGCTCAGAGCAAAGAAACGCATACTTGAATATCGCTTCGGAATATTTAATGGTATCCATTAGGTGAGTGATAGTCGTCAACTCTAATTGAGGTAATAGCCCTAGATAACGTGCCCAATGAGCATAATAGCCATTTTTTCGCAGCTCACCGTCTACGTTTACGCCTGCCCAGCATTGGTAATGAACAAGATGTCGGTTCACATTAAGAACAGGGTAGTTAAAAGTTTCAACATCCTGGTTTTCAATAGCGTGTTTTAGATCATGTTCCCATCTTTTCTCTTCGACTAAACTATTATCTGTATTAAGTATGGCTTCTATAAAAGGCTCAGTCCTATTCGTTGTCTCTGCTTCGTCGAGCATTGCATCTGCTCTCATTAATGCGTCAGAAAAACTATCATCAGAGCGCAGTTTTGTTACTGATTGAAAGACTTTTGGGTCTCCTTCATAACAAAATGCACTTAAGCAAGCACCGTGAAGAGCATTAGATATCTCGGCAGTATTGTGAGCTTCAGTGAGAAGGATGGCAAACTCGTTCTTTTGCATCCTTGCTACTCGGCTATCGCTGAAAAGATGATGATGAAGTGTGAGGCTATCATTGATTTCTGCTATGAAATCGCGAATTCTCTTTTTGCGAATATTAGCTGGAGAGCGAAGGAAGCCATTTCCTTCGGTGAACCTCATGAAGAACAAGCAGTTAACGCCCTCAGTATCACGAAAGGCGAGTTGACCTTTTAGAATTGAAATAAAATAGTCTCTGTTTGCTACGCCCGACTCATCGTCAAACTGAGTGCGATAGCGTAGGATATCAAGCCGCGTATTTTCTTCCTCCATGATTTTCTTGGAATTTGCTGCTAAGAAATTCATTGCGCGAACTACCCGCTTTAGCTCGAGTGTTCGCGGTTCAGGTAGTTGGATAAAGCGCATTTTCTGGAATGATTCAGCTTGAGCAACCACGCCGTTGAGTGGGCGTATAATAAAACGGAGTGCCCATCCTCCGATAATACCGGTAATAAGTCCCAGAAGGGACAGTCCGATAATAAGTCGTTGAGTGGCGCGCCACATTGAAGCGACAGCAAAGCTCGTGTCCGTCTCAACGTAAACCGTGCCATATTGTCCCCAGCCTTCGCTTACTTGCGCAATACCCAGTTTTACATCAGGTGCAAAATTCTTTGCGAACCATGCAGGCGTATCTGCATTTATTTGTTCTTTATTACGATGAGCTGACACTATTTCGCCATCCGCCTTTTGCAGAACTATCGAAGCATAGTGGCCAATATCAAATTGAGACATGATGAAAAGATCTAGAGAAACGGAGTCCTTATCAAGGCCGCTCAAAGTAAGTGCAAGCATGCTGGCATTATCCACGTTTTTTGAATAAAGCTGCTCTTCTACGTATTGCTTCGTGGTGAAAGCATGAATAGACACGCTACCCGCAATTGCAACAAGGACAACGACTAAAATCGCTAGCCATAATTCTCTTGTTATTGACATAAATATTTATGACCTTCTGCTAATCCCTTCTTTCTTCATACGCTCAATAACATCTCGCCACCGTGACAGTCTGCTTGTTGACGATGAAACTTGCGTTTTTTGACCGGGTTGCCAAATACCTGAGTCATTGAAACTAAATACAGGTATGAGGTCAGTTCGTTGAGAGCCGGGTAAAACGTTCGACACTAAACTATCTAGCACTAGAGGATCTGATGAAGGGGAGTCATAGTATCCTAAAACCATGTGCGCTTGCGTTACTCGGCTTCTACCGATTTTTGCCTTAACGTAAATTAACCGAAGTTTAGCACTATCAACACCTAAGTGTAGCAGAGCTATATACTTTGCAATGGCGTAATCCTCGCAATCGCCGCGCGAATGACCAAAAAGTTCAGATGGCGTAGCCCAATAGTCCTTTTCATTAAATACGACATCGTCGGTTGCATACTGGATATGTTCATCAAAAAAAGCATTTACGCCGATGAGTTGCTCATTAGTACTTTTATTTTCAAGACTGCTTAGGGTGCGAGCTAATGCCTCCACATGACGGGCTTTATCAGCACCAAATTTTTCGGTTACTTGCCTTTCAAGTTGAGAGAACTCAATAGTGTAATGCCGCTCGATTTGCTGAGCGGCCTGCAATAATGCGATAAGTGCTAAACAACTCGATGCGAGTAGATGAAAGGTCATAGATTAACAAAGTAGGTTATACGAAAGTCTAAAACAAGGTATCTCTCTTACCTTGAAGGATAAGTATGTAAAATAATACTTTGTTATAGATATAACATGACGTTTGGCAGAAACCAAATTTCCTAATTAAGCGATTTAAAAAACTTTACCTACTTTTTAACTACAAAATCGCTATTTTGAATATTTGCCGTTATCCCTGCATCAGAGATGACTACTGATGAATTGCTAAACGCACTTTCTACGATAAATGTACCGGGGTAAAGCGAGTATTGGAGGTATTTCCTGCCGCGGTTATCTATGACTTCTTTTGCTTGGTAGAGATACATTTCATCTTTTTCAGAGATACCGTTGTCTCGGCCCAAAGAAACAGAAACACGATTGTCTACCACGTCAATTACTCTGCCTGTAATGGGCTGACAAGCGGTAGATTCTTTTATATCTTCTACCGCTTCACTAATTACACCGTCAATTGCCTGTCCATATCGCGATAGCCAAAAAGTAGATGAGAATTCATCAACATCTTCAAATCTATCAAATGTCCATTCTTCCTCTCCTTGGTAAGTTGAATTAAAAAGAAGTCCGCCATTGATTCCATCATATACTTGCAGCGACATGGAAAAAACGCGGTGAGGGACACTGTTACGCCACGGTGAGAAGAGAGAAGTACCTTTTTCCTTACTCATGCTTAAATCGTTGATTACACCAATGATGACAAACTGAGTATTACCTTGCGCCGCAAGCGTGCGTATATTTTGGTCGGTATAGCGGCTGTCGAATTTAGCAGTGTGAGGAGCAATATATGAAATTTTTAAGTTTTCACTTTGGTTTTGCATAGCGTCCGCAAATCGTTGAGTAAAAGCTTTGTCGAAATGAGGAATATTCCCTTGTGTTAATTGGGCTCTATTCCTTATTCTGAAATGGGTCGTCGCAAAGTGCTTTTCGTCATGTTGAGCAGAACAGATCTTTCCCTTTGGAAAAATGTCGGCTCTTACTCTAACGGTCACCACATCACCATTAAATATTTCATCAACAAGTTCAAGGTGCTCTACTTCGCCGGTAGAGCGTATGGTCATTTCTTCGTTCTCAAGTAAACCGTTTGTTAGCTTTGCAACACTTTGTACAGACGCGCCAGCAAAGAGCATTGCTTGTTTAAGTGCTTCTTGTGTAGCTGTTCGTTTAGCAGCTGATTTGTTACCATTTACGACAACAGCCTGTCCAGTGGCTTCATACCACGCGGCATGCGCTTGCCCAATAAAAAATGCTAGAAGGCAAACTAGCGCCACAGCGATATTAAAAATTCTTGCCAGTGTTGTTTTGCTAATGTGTTGCACCGCACACCTCTATTGTAGATAAGCTCATGCGTATGATTAAACCCCTTTGTTTCGTGAGAACTATGCGAGAACAGTGCCAAGTAATAACGCCATTATTCAGTTGATCAAAATAGGCGCATATATTGCTAGTCCTTACTGTTAATAAGGCTGCTAGTTAGTTAGCCAACTATGTTGATCAAAGCTTTACGTTAGATAGGGTGAGTAGACTGCGGCAGCGAAAGCAAACGCATTGACTACATGCTCGTAAATTAACGGTTACAGATAGGTTAGGCTAAGGCCGGTCCACGTTCTTAGCACAAGGTTGCAGGGTTAGTGATTTTTGCTAGATAAAATGCGACTCATCATTAATAGATTAGCGATGCAAGTTGAGGTTTAAGCGTATGTATTTGCGTAAATTGAAAAAATCTAAAGTTATTATTCAAGCGGCTGTTCTTGGTTTAGTGCTTGGCGCTGGCGGCTGTGGCATCGTTGATAAGCATGTTGAGTGGGAAACTGTTGAGCCTGATTCTTACCCTGTTTTGAAGGCTGTTGGGTACGCGCCGATTTCCTCCCAACAAGGTGACAGTGACAGTGTGAAACTTATTATGGCCATGAAAGCGTCAAAATTAGATGCATATCGAGAGCTCACCGAGCAGGTGTATGGTCAAAAAATTGAAGGGAGTCAGTCTGTTTCTGGCCTTGTTGTAGACAGCGAAAATTTACGTTCTACTGTTGAAGGAATTATTAGAGGCGCAGAAGTTGTCAAGGCATACCCGGTAGGAGAAGACACCTATGTAACTGAACTTTCTCTCGACATGCAGCAGGTTTACAACATTTATCTGTCTACGGCTAAACCAAGAAGAGTAAAAGACGTTAAGTATTACTAAGACGCTGTGCCTAGGCGCTGACGCCGGACCCTAGCGTACCGCCTTTGGGCTTGCCTTTTTTATCATAGGTGAGCGACTCTTTCGCGCGAACTTCCATCATCAAATTGCGTAAATGTGTGAGGCGCAGCTGTCCTTGCTCTACGGCTTTTTGATTGATTTGCGTTCGATACTTACAATCGTCGAGAAGACGGTTCGCTTGTTCCATCAACAGCTCGTCATTGTCTGACAACGACCCTTTGTCGCGAATAATATGCTCAATTTGCCCATCGAGCGTTTGTATATCAGATAGCAGCTGCGTCTTCTCATCAAGCAGGTTCATTAACGACTCTGCATCGCGAGAACTGATCAACTGAAGCTCTTTTTCAAGCAAAGTAACAAGCGTAGAGAGTTGCCCTACCTGCTTGGTAATCGCTTGTGTTGTTTGGCTGCTATGTTCTGTCACACGTCTTCTCTGTTTTTTGTCTAGCGCGATTATTTAGTACTAAAAATTTCTGATTCCAACTTAGCTATTTTATTCGCAAGTACCTCAGGGTTAACTTTGTAATCGCCGCTTTGAATTGCTTTCTTAAGGCGATCGACTTTTTCCTGATTCACAGGTGCTTCAGAACCTTTTTTCTGCACCTGACTAAGTTGCTGTGCCGATTGAGTCAAAGAAACAGAATCCTGACGTGGAGCAGGAGCGGTCTGCGCAGTTTGCGCCGAAGCTTGTTGCTGAGATTGTTGCGTCTGGTTTTGCTGCGCAACCTTCCCATTGTCAATAGGTGTTTTAGGTAACCCATTGTTTATATTGTTAATTGCCATTTTAAGTCCTCACTACCTTTTTTGCCTCAGTTTAGTTATCGGCCTTTTGGCAAATTTCTTTAGCAAAATTATGCACAAAAAAGTAGAAAATAACCGGGCTTTTTACAAGTGTATCACGACTTCTTCAGGGCTCGCGACTCTTGCAATTATCGCCCTATTGCTACTGGCATTCAAAACCTTGATGTTGTCGCCGACAACGCCGTCTTGTTGGGCAATACCGGCAGTCTTAACTTCCATTCCTGCAATTTCTGCAGTAATCGTTATTCTATCGCCTTTACACACGAAGCATAGCATATTTGATTGAATAGCTTGGCCATCTGTCACTCTTCGTTTCATTCTTGCACCGATAAGTCCATCCATGTCGGTAAATGCGGTGTGGCGAAGTCGTCTTATGTCTACTTTAGCCAGCGCTAAATTTGATGATGTAAGCACCGTTCCGGGGCTTACTGCGCCTTGTGTAACTACTATTTCCTTCGTGCGAGTCACTTGACCACTAGTAAATAAGTACCAGTCGTTATTTTGGCAACTAACTCGAACTGAAATATAGGACTGGCTCAGCGCTTCTTGGGAAACATTGTATTCAAAGCCTGTTGGACAATCGGGAATATTTATCCGATCGTCTATCTTCACAACATCGACATCAATGTTAGTATCCTGCGCACTGTCGTTAAGCTGAGTTAAAAGATACTGTCTGGCGCCTTGTTCAACTTTTTCGTGATTAGACAGTGCTGCTAGGCTGCTTGTTGAACATGCTCCAAGCAACACAAACGAAAGCAAGCGAGTAAGCAACAGGTATATTTTTTTGTTTATTCGTTTCATCATGACTTTTCGTGTTCAGTTTATGAGTTTTTGACTATGCTTAACAACATCAGTCCAGCGACACATTGGATTAAATCGTAAAGCGCGTATTGAAATTCAATAAGCGCTGATTCCCTGGCAGGTGTAACAACTCAACGAAGGTTGAGATTACTAAACACACTAAAATGACACCAAGCGTCATTTTTCTGTCGTTTGACCTGCAAAAATTTAGTGATATTGTCTATCTTTACTATCAGAGGCAATGATCATGCCCAGTATTTTTAGAGGTGACCTATGTCGGGTATTTTAGATTCAGTTAACCAACGAACTCAGCTCGTTGGACAGAATCGCTTAGAATTGCTGCTGTTCAGACTTAATGGCCGTCAACGCTTCGGCATTAACGTGTTCAAAGTACGTGAGGTGCTTCAATGCCCTCCTTTAACTGCAATTCCAAAGCTCAACCCGTTGGTTCGCGGGGTCGCGCATATCCGTGGTCAAACCATTTCGGTTATCGATCTAAGTATGGCCACCAAAGGCCGCAGAATAGAAGATATTTCTAATGCTTTTATCGTTATCGCTGAATACAACCGCTCTGTACAAGGCTTTTTAGTCGGTGCTGTTGAACGCATTATCAATACAAACTGGGATGCGATTATGCCTCCTCCCCAAGGAACTGGACGCGCCAGCTACTTAACGGCGGTGACAGAGGTAGAAAATGAACTTATTGAAATTCTCGATGTAGAGAAAATTCTCAATGAGATTTCACCTCTTAACGCAGAGGTAAGTGCTGAAGTGGCGGAAGGGTTAACAACCGAAGGTCAAGAAAATAAAATAATCTTTATTGCCGATGATTCATCTGTGGCGAGAAATCAGGTTAAAAAAGCACTCACATCCCTTGGGCTTGAAATAGAGCTTGCTAAAAATGGTTTGGAAGCATTAAACAGGTTGAAAGAAATTGCAGAGGAATATGGCGACGTTACCAATCGTGTTGGTGTTTTAGTCTCAGATATTGAAATGCCGGAAATGGATGGTTATACCTTAACTGCGGAAATAAAAAATACGCCTGAATTACAAAAGCTGCACGTTGTTCTACACACCTCATTGAGCGGTGTGTTCAACCAAGCAATGGTTCAAAAGGTGGGCGCCGACGATTTTATCGCTAAATTTCACCCTGACGAACTTGCTACCGCGGTACAAAAATGGCTGATGACAGAGTGCGAGTAACGGAGCAATATAGGATTGGCTAATAAAGACGTTTCGCCAGCAAGCTACTTGAAGTTCAGGGAGTTCTTAGAGAAGCAATGTGGGATAGTGCTGGGTGAAAATAAACAGTACCTCGTTCGCAGCCGACTAGCTTCTTTACTTTACAAGCACAAGTATGAATCAGCTGATGAGCTGATTGATGTCGTGGTTCGCGGTTTTGACAGAGCGTTGCTTCAAAGCGTAATTGATGCGATGACCACCAATGAAACGCTTTGGTTTCGCGACAACTATCCCTTTGATCTTCTTGTGAATAACTTGCTTCCCTCACTTTCATCTAAGAATCAGAGGATCCGCATTTGGAGTGCCGCATGTTCCTCAGGACAAGAGCCGTATTCTATTGCCATGTCTGTTCTTGAATATCAACGACAGCGACCGGGGGCATTGAGGGCCGGTGTTGAAATTGTTGCTACCGATTTATCGTCGGAAATGCTGCAAAAGTGCGAACTTGGACTTTACGACGAACTATCTCTTGCCAGAGGTTTATCGCCTCAGCGGAGACAAGCCTTTTTCCAACAAGGCGACAACGGCATGATGCAGGTTAAACCTGAAGTTCGTCGCATGGTGACTTTTAAAAGTCTAAATCTGCTTACAAGCTATGCTGCATTAGGCCGTTTTGATATTGTTTTCTGCCGTAATGTATTGATTTACTTCTCGGCTGACGTGAAGCAGCGCATACTGCAACAAATTGCCGGACAACTGCAGCCTGAAGGCGTACTTTTCCTTGGCGCTTCTGAGTCAATCAGCGCTGCTAGTGATACCTATAGTATGGTTAAGTGCCACCCTGGCCTCTACTATCAAAAAAAATAATCTAATTTAGAGGTTTGATTATTCAGCATTTTTTTTGGATAAATCCGAACCTCTATTCCCAACGCTCCCGTCAAATAATCATTATGGCATTTGCCTTGCTAACTATTCTTACAAACGACAATTAGACGAAAATAGGCTAAACCGTATTTTTCTCATCTTGTCACCACGAAATGTTTTTAAGTAAGTCAGAGGTCATGGTATGGCTATTAACCTAGATAAACTGGTTGGCTTTCAAGCGTCAGCACTCAGGATACGCACAGAGCGTATGGAAGTGATTTCAGGGAATCTAGCGAATGCAAATACGCCGGGATATAAGGCGCGGGACATCGACTTTAATAAAGCGATGCAGTCTGCAATGCAAGAGGCATCAAGCCACTCAACTAGCCGTGCTTCCTCGGGCTTAGTGCGGACAAACGATCGCCACCTAAGCGGCAATCCTTCGTCAGTAGCGGCAAACTTTGACATGCAATACCGCGTGCCAACTCAGCCAGACACCGGAGACGGCAACACGGTGGAGGTGCAGGCGGAAAGAAACCGATTTTTAGACAATGGATTGCGCTACCAAGCCAGCCTGGAATTTTTGAATGGAAAAATTAAAGGTATGAAAAAAGCGCTTAGCTCAGGAGGTCAATAGTCATGAGTTTATTTAACGTAATGCAAATTTCGAGTACGGGTATGGAAGCGGAAAACGTACGCTTAAATACCACGGCCAGTAATATTGCCAACGCAAACTCGGTTAGCAGCAGCTATGACGAAACTTACCGAGCACGTCACCCCGTTTTTGCTACAGCGTTACAAGATGCAATGCGCGATCAGTCAAAAGGTACTGGGGTTCAGGTGAAAGGTATCGTGGAAAGCGATGCACCGCTTCAAGTGGAATACGCACCCAACAACCCAATGGCAGATGAGAACGGCTATATCTACAAGCCGAACGTGAATATCGTTGAAGAGATGGCAAATATGATGTCCGCATCCAAAGCCTATGAAACGAATGTTCAGGTAGCTGACACAACAAAACGCATTTTCCGTCGCGTATTGCAGCTTGGTCAAGGGCAATAATTAGCCCCTTGAATTTTGTGAGGAATAATCAGTGAATACCATAAACAACAACGGCTTAAATACTGACATGTATTGGCAGGAAGAGACCGTCAAAATTGCCGATGGCACCGAGCAGCAGCTTACTCAAGAGGACTTTTTCTCGATGCTGACAGAGCAGCTTGCCAATCAAGATCCCACTGCGCCGGTAGACAACGACCAAATGGTGGCGCAAATGACGTCGTTCACCATGGCTGATGGCATATCTCAACTTAATGAAAAATTTGAGTCGTTTGCCGCTTCTATGACCTCGAATCAGGCGCTTCAAGCATCTAGTCTGATAGGGCAGAACGTGCTTGTTCAGGGCAACGTGGGTTACATGGCCGCTGAAGGGGACGGTATATCGGGCGTGATAGTGAACGAAAAGACGGTTCAAAACATGACGATAAGTATCGAAAACCAGTTCGGCGAAGTAATTAAAACCATTGATGCTGGTACACAAAGCGCTGGCAACATTGAGTTTGAATGGGACGGCAAAGATAAACATGGCAATTTAATGGCTCCTGGTGAATACGTTATCAGTGCCACTGGAGAGCTAAATGGTGAAGGTGTTCAGTTAAACACTGCAGTTAATCGTCATGTTGGAAGTGTAAGTTTGGCAAATAGAGGCCAAGGCGTAATTTTAAATTTGGATGGTGATGTCAGTATCAATCTTGATGACGTCATTCAAATCGGCAGTTAGTAGGAGAATCAATAATGTCTTTTAATATTGCACTGAGTGGCGTTTCAGCCGCACAAAAAGATTTGGATGTGACAGCCAACAACATCGCAAACGTAAACACGGTTGGCTTCAAAGAGTCTCGTGCTGAATTTGGTGATGTTTATGCGGCATCTCTTCTTGCAGGCGGCAAAACAAAAGTGGGTGACGGTGTTTTAACTCAAGAGGTTGCTCAGCAGTTTTCACAAGGTAGTCTTCAGTTCACTAATACATCGCTAGATTTGGCGATAACCGGCAATGGCTTCTTTGCTACGGTGCCTGAAATTACATCGCGAGATTTCTCTTTCACGCGAGCTGGTCAGTTTAAATTAGACAGCGACAATTTCGTTGTAAATAGTAATGGTGACAACCTGCTCGGTTTCCCGGTTAACGCGGATGGTACCAGTGCCTCTGTTGCACTGAGCACCACAGAGCCTGTGCGTATTCCTGATTCTTCAGGTTCTCCACAACAAACGTCAGAGGTGGATATTCGAATGAACCTGCCTGCTGGCGATGCAGGTTTAGACCCTCAAGATTTCAATCCTGAAGATCCGTTGACTTATAACGCGGCAACATCAGTCACTGTATACGACTCGCTTGGCGACAGCCACGTCATGACGTATTACTTTATAAAAGATGGCGCAGCCGGTGCAGACAACGAATGGTATGTGGCAACAGCAATCGACGATACGCTTGTTGACATGACAGACTCGGCTGGCAATGATACCGACCCGGCTACAGCAGTTAACTCAGTGGGTGGAAATACAGGTAACGCAGTAACCGCGTCTAAGCTTATTTTTTCTCAGGGCGGTGACTTTTCTGGTATGGAAACCCCTGATGGATTGCCAACCTTAGACTTTAAAATGCAAACTGAAGCGTTAGGCGCTGGCATTCTTGCAAATGGCTCAGATCCTACCCAGCAAATCAGTATTGATTTTAACTTAGACGTTAATAGTGCCACGCCAAACGAACCGACCCAGTTTGCGTCAGCGTTCGAGGTCACGTCACTTGAGCAAGATGGTTTGCCAGTAGGTCGTCTAACGGGTATTGATATTGGTCCTGACGGTTTGGTGCGCGCTACGTTCTCAAACGGTACCTCTGAGCCTATCGTGCGTGTTGCGTTGGTTCGTTTTTCTAACGAACAAGGCCTGACACAAGAGAGCAGCACCCAGTGGAAAGAGAGTATACTATCTGGTGAAGCACTAGCGGGTGAAGCAACGACCGGCACGTTTGGTGAGATCAACTCGTCGGCGCTAGAGCAAGCTAACGTTAACCTGACTACAGAGCTAATTGACATGATCATTGCTCAACGTAACTTCCAGGCGAACTCGCGAGCCCTTGAAGTAAATAACTCACTGAACCAGACTATCCTTAACATTCGATAGTTAACGGCAAGCTTCAGAATTTGAGGCAATAAAGCGGCAATATTCAGGCGTGTAAATGCGCCTGAAATACACCGCGAAATGACAGGTCGCATCATTGCGACCTTTTTATTTTTCTATATATTTCAATTCAGTACCTTCCATCTATTCCAATAGTAGTAAATATCAACAGATTGGCACTGCCTTTGCAAAATCTTGTTTAAGGTTTAATTAGAGTCAAAAGTCAGTCATGGACAAACTTCTCTACATTGCAGCAAGCGGCGCATCCCAAGATTTGTTGGGGACAGGTATTCGAGCCAACAACTTAGCCAATGCACAAACTACTGGTTTCAGAGCACAGTTAGAGCAGGCGCGCTCTATGCCCGCGTATGGCGAAGGCTTGCCGACCCGCGTTTTTTCTATGACAGAAAGCCCCTCAAATAATTATGAGTCGGGCCCAATGATTAAGACCGACCGCGATTTGGATGTGGCAATTCAGGGGGATGGTTGGTTTGCGGTTCAAGATGAAAACGGTCAAGAAGCTTATTCGAGAGACGGCAATTTTAAACTGGGCGACGACGGAATTTTGACAGACATTCACGATCGCTTAGTGCTTGGTGATAACGGGCCTATCTTCTTACCCGTTCCTTTAGACAACCTAAACATTGCCTCAGACGGAACGCTGTCGATGAGACAGTTAGGCGCACCAGCGAACGTTATCGAAGATGTGGGCCGCCTTAAGTTAGTTAGCCCTAACTATGCGGATATGGAGCGAGGCAATGACGGCTTATTTCGCATGGAAGACGGCTCAATTGCACCAGCTAGCGCCAACGTCAAAGTGATGTCCGGCATGCTTGAGGGTTCAAACGTGAACGCAGTTGAAGAAATGGTAGACATGATAAGTCTACAGCGTCATTACGAACTTCAAGTAAAAGTAATGAAACAGGCTGAAGAGCTTGATACTCGCGGTAATCAATTGCTGCGCATCTTGTAATAGAATTTTTATCATCGTTGCCCCTTGTGCAACGTCGGAGGTTAACATGCATCCAGCATTGTGGATTAGTAAAACCGGCTTAGATGCCGCACAAACTGACGTGGCAGTGGTGTCGAACAACCTTGCAAACGCTTCAACCGTGGGCTTTAAGAAAGATCGCGCGGTATTTGAAGATTTGCTTTATCAAAATATTAATCAACCGGGCGGGCGATCCTCTGCCGATACCGAATTACCTTCAGGTTTAATGCTAGGCTCAGGTTCTAAAGTTGTCGCTACGCAAAAAGCGCATACGCAGGGTAACCTGTTAACAACTGAAAATGCCCTTGATATGTCAATCCAAGGTCGAGGATATTTTGAAATACTCCAGCCGGACGGCACCATTGCCTATACAAGAAACGGTCAGTTCTCGTTAAATGACCAGGGGCAAATTGTGACCTCTGGCGCGGGCTTTTTACTTCAGCCTGAAGTCGCTATTCCTGAAGATGCTCAGCAAATTACGATTTCGCAAGATGGTGAAATTAGCGTAAGTATTCGTGGGCAAGCTGAACCACAGGTATTGGGACAGCTAAACATTTCAGATTTCGTTAACCCTACTGGATTGCAGCCCACAGGACAAAACCTATTTGTAGAGACGGCCTCAAGTGGCGCGCCTATTCAAGGCATCCCTGGTCTGCAAGGATTGGGATACATTTCTCAAGGCACGCTAGAGACCTCTAATGTAAATGTAACCGAAGAGTTGGTTAACTTAATTGAAAGTCAGCGTTTGTATGAGATGAACTCAAAAGTTATCTCGTCGGTAGACCAAATGCTTGGTCAAGTTATTCAGCAACTTTAATGGGTAGCGTCATGCGTATTCTAGGTTTATCTGTTGCTCTGCTCATTATTGGTGGCTGCGCCAGCACAAGTGAACCACCTGTTCAGGCAAACGACCCGTCGTTTGCGCCAGTGATCCCCGATTACCCGCGTGAAACGGTGGTTGAAGACGGTTCGCTGTTTCGCTCACATTTTGCAAATAATCTTTATTCGGATGTTACGGCCAGAAGAGTGGGCGACATTATTACCGTTACGTTAAGCGAGAATACGCAAGCCAGCAAATCTGCTGACACAAGTACAGCTAAAGACTCAAATGTAAACCTCAACCCTATTACCGGGCTAGCGGGTCAAGCAATCAATATAGGCGGCGAATCGATTCAGCTCGGAATAAGCTCGTCTCGCGATTTTAGCGGAGACGCAACGGCGAACCAAAGCAATAGCTTAAATGGCGCTATTTCGGTAACTGTGGTTGACGTGCTTCCCAATAGCAATTTAGTTATCCGCGGTGAAAAGTGGCTAACACTGAACCAGGGGGACGAATATATACGTTTGACCGGCATTATTCGTCCAGCCGATATCAGCCCTGAAAATGAAATTGTGTCAACCAAGGTCGCGAATGCGCGCATTCAATATTCGGGCACGGGAAGTTTTGCACGAGCTCAAGAAAAGGGTTGGTTAACTAAGTTCTTTGATTCGGCTTGGTGGCCTCTTTAGGTTAAGGGTAGGAGAGTGAACATGCGTTTATTATCAGTTTTATTGGCCGTTTCCTCACTGCTTTTATCATCTCAAGTGGGGGCGCAGCGTATAAAGGACTTAGCGAGTATTCAGGGAGTGCGTAGTAACCAATTAGTAGGTTATGGTTTAGTTGTTGGCCTGCCAGGTACTGGAGAACAGAGCCCGTTTACTGAGCAAAGTTTTAGGACAATGTTGCGTAACTTCGGTATCAGTCTTGACGCTAATACCAAGCCCAAAATCAGAAACGTGGCAGCGGTTGCGGTTCACGCAGAACTTCCCGCTTTTGCCAAGCCTGGGCAGACCATAGATATTACGGTTTCTTCAGTGGGTGAAGCGGCTAGTCTTCAGGGAGGAACGCTGCTGCAAACGTTTCTTCGCGGTGTAGATGGTGAAGTTTACGCGGTGGCGCAAGGTAGCTTAGTCGTTAGCGGATTTGGTGCACAAGGCGGCGACGGCTCTAGGATTGTAGTCAATACCCCAACTGTAGGCAGAATTCCAAATGGGGCCATGGTAGAGCGCTCAGTTCCCAGTGGTTTCGCCAATGGCGATACGCTAACCCTCAACCTTCATTATCCTGACTTTTCAACGGCAAAAGCGCTAGCCGACACCATTAATGAAAGATTGGGCGCGCAGCCTGAAAATGGCTACATCATCGCAAAACCCATCGACGCAGCATCTGTAAGAGTTACAGCGCCGCGCGATGTAGGTCAGCGAGTAGGCTTCTTGGCTACACTCGAAAACTTTGAGTTCACTCCGGCAGATGCACCGGCGAGAGTTGTGATTAACAGCCGCACCGGCACAATTGTAATTGGTAGTGACGTACGTTTGTTGCCGGCCGCTATTACGCACGGCGGGCTTACAGTAACGATTTCAGAGAACCAGCAGGTTTCACAGCCTAATGCCTTTGCTGATGGGCAAACAGCCGTTACCACACAGTCCATTGTGGATGTCGATTTAGCTGACAGCCGCATGTTTAAGTTCGAGCCAGGCGTAACGCTTGACCAACTAGTGCGCGCCGTAAACGAAGTTGGTGCAGCACCTGGTGACTTAATGGCAATCCTTGAAGCATTGCGTCAGGCAGGTGCTTTACGTGGCGAACTTATCATTATTTAACGGGTGTAAGTGGAATAAATACGATGGAATCACTCAGCACAAAAACTCAGCTTGATATGGCTCGAAACGTTCATGACATGGGCAGCATAAACAAAATGCGCGAAGCCATTGCGTCAGGCGATGAAACGGTATTGCAAGAAGCTGCCCAGCAGTTTGAGGCAATATTTGTGCAAATGATGTTGAAATCTATGCGTAAAGCGCAAGATGCCCTTGCTGACGAAAACAGTCCGTTTAACTCACAGCAAGTTAAATTTTATCGAGACATGCACGATCAGCAGCTCGCCACAGACTTAACATCAGGCGGTGGCTTAGGACTTGCAGACGTTATCGTAAAACAGTTAGGGCAGACAGAAGATAGTTATACGCCCGCGAGTGTGATTAGAAGCGATGGTAATTTATCTTCATTAAATAGAAACCGCGTACAAAACGTCACGCAAGCTCAAGACGCAGCCCTTCACTCTGAATCAATAAAGAGCAAGTCAGCGCAAAAAGACGCCATGTTCGAGACACCTGAACAATTTGTAGAAAGCCTTATGCCGATAGCCGAAAAAATAGCAGAAAAGTATGGCATGGATCCCAAAGCTATTGTGTCTCAGGCTGCAGTGGAAAC
>Ga0115005_10001267_pt1 | contig 19920 bp, 10 predicted proteins | sample ArcOceMetagenome_FD_87163 | JGI IMG/M metagenome (GOLD analysis project Ga0115005, IMG submission 87163) | Marine eukaryotic phytoplankton communities from Arctic Ocean - Arctic Ocean - Greenland ARC118M Metagenome | ecosystem: Environmental > Aquatic > Marine > Oceanic | place: Arctic Ocean... | reverse complement strand
TGTTATGGATTTTATCCGTCGATTTCCACAACACAAAGATAGACGTCGGACACCACCAGATCTTGAAGTGTCTAAAAGTGAAGAAACTCCAGATTGGCTGAAGTCGCCTGATCATCTAAGAATTCCAAGCCCTAGCACTCATGATATTGCAAATGATTTACTTCAAACAGATCTCAGGTCGAAATCGAAAGTCGACCTAAAAAATCGAGAGCATGCACATAAACACCACACAAATAGAAAAATGAAATATGAGATACAAGAGAGGAATCGAGAATTAAGAGATTCATCTCGCAGAGGAAAGAGAGAAGAAGAAGAAAGAATCAGCAGAAATACAAATCATATAAACGTTCGTCAAGATAGTGTAGATGAGCAATATACACGTAGAGTACAGCAACCCAGAGAAGTATCAGAGAAGAGATCAAGGGAAAGTCATAACAGAAGGAACACGAGAAATGATGGTCAATGTAATGAGGAAAGGCCACAATCTAGAGGTCACCAGGTTGATAATTGTAGAGACAGCAGTAACGCAGAAACCCAGAAAAATAAGCAATCAAGGCAAAGTGAATACGATGAAGAAAGACCGCGACCTAAAGGTCGCGATGGCAACTTACAACCACAGCCACAGCATCCAGAAAAAAGCGACCAGCTGCCAGATAATGATGGTGCCGTCACAAGAATTGAATCTCGAACTCAAAAGTGTTTAGGATCGAAGACTTTCAAGCGTGCGATATTACCTTTGATGTTCTATTGTGTTATCATTACTTGCATTGGCGGTTGGTTAATTCGAGAATTTTTCAGGATTCCAGGCCTCAATGATGAAATCCTCAAACTTGAGATACAGGTTGAAAAACTTTCTGTTCAGGTTGAAAAGTTAACGTGAGTACTGTCGGTTTAGATCCTTCGCATTTGTGAAAACTTCGTAGAAAAGATCTTTTGCACTAACAGATTTTGGAATTTTCGTGAGACAGGTCAGAGAACGATCGGCTAGAAGGGGAAGTCAATAAGCTTGCTGAAATCAACAGCGGTCTTGAAGATACTGCGTCAAAGTTGAATACAGAGAATGGCAGATTGATAGGTAAGAAAATTTGCCGTCTCTGGTGCATTAGATAGAATGAAGATCGTTTTGAATCGTCACTCACGTGTGTGTTCTTTTATAGAGTTTACAAATGATTATAATGCTACCCTTGGGGAGTATAAAGAGCAAAATAATTTTCTTGAAGCTGAGAACTATCGTTACGGGGAATATACGAAGACTTTGAATCAAACTGTTGACAATTTGGTAGTAGAACTTGTAAGAGCAACCGATGCTGAGCAAGAATTGTCATCGACCGTAGAGCAGTTCAAAACTTTGTCGGAAACTATGGAAGCTGAAATTTCGATACTGGTCAATCACAAGAATGATTTGAACGAGACAGTTACTGAGCTAAGCGAGGTAACTGCGATGTTTGAAGACCAAAATATTCAGCTGAGTGCATTAAATGAGGATCTGGGCAAGATTGTATCTTTTATAGAAGTGGAGGCGAACGGCGTGCAATCGTCTTATGAGGAGTTGGTAGTGCAGCTTGCAGACACCATACTTCGAAAAGAAGTCTTAGCAGAGATTGGTTTGAAAGAGAGAATGATTGCAGAACTTAGTGGCTGGGAATGTGGTTTTTTGACCGCATTTGGAAGTCAACCGTTTGCTAAAGATGAAGAAGAGTCAATTGGGTATTCATCATACGACACAGTAATGAATTACATCTCAGATAGGTTGTTGACAGATCTTTGTATTGTTCGAGGAAACTTGGAACTGTTTCTAAAGAACGATGTCCTACTGCCTGGGATGAAGATATGGGAAATCAATATGAAAGATCTGGCTTTTGGTGTAAATTTGTATGCTACAAATGTATTGAATCACTACTTTCCGGGTGAGAGCGAAACCGGTCTGGGCAGATCTGACTGGAATATTGCTGACTATGAATGCCAGAATTTGCCTTATGAGGATCGATACTTTTACGAGTCTACACAGTAAATGTTGGATGGGCTTGATGCAAGTATGTCTAATATGATGGACCATGATAAATGTCATAACTATAACAATTTACAAGAACTCGCTCATGGGCGCCTTCTCTTGCCTTTCTCTTCTCGCTTGGTCTTTAAGCGCTTCTTTTCGAACTTCGCCTGTTTCCTACTCAACATTGTTTCCTCACGTTCACGCTGTTTCTTGGCCCAATTTGATGTGCTTTTCCCTTTGCGTCGTGCGTTCTTTCCTTCGCCGCCAGTTGTTCCGTCGGTGTATACAGCAACGCCTGATGTCACATTTTCAATCCAATTGTCTGCAAGCCTTCCGCTTCCCACTATTGCAATGTATTCTTCGGTACTTGTTTGCGTACGCAGCATCTTTAATACATTGGCACTCACAAAACCACCACTGCAAGCTTTTGAAAACAGCTCTTTGATTTGATCTTTTCTGTCCTCTGCACTTGCCACATTATTTGCAACGCACTTCATCATGTAGAAGTAGAACTTGTCATTCAATTCTGATCCTTCATTGTCGCCTGACGTTGAACTGTCTTTAAAAATTTGTGCAGCTCGTTCCATTCTCTGAACTTGATTATCCATAATTCCGTCATCGTAAGCACACACTTTCAACAATGCCAATGATGTAAAACTATCTGTGTGTACGCTCGGAGTAAAATTCTGCATGCGCTTGCATATATCATCACATATAGATAATAGACTTCCAGGCGCATCTTCGTCGCGTCCAAACATATTGAGATACAATTCAATAGCTGCATTGTACGGTTTTGGTGAGGGTGGAATGGACCCGTCCTTCATCAAAGACTCGAAAGATGCCATCAGTTCCTCAGTCTCGTTCATTGTTGCGGCAGGATCAGTTATGGCGGACAAAGCCTTGATACAACTTGCAAATGACTGATCAGTTGGCATTGGAGTAGAGCAGTCAGCTCCATTGGATCCTCTGCTACCCTCGATCATACTATTCAAAAGCTCCAATTGTTTTGACCGGATTTTGCTATCATTCGAAGACTCTGCTATACCCAGAACTACATTGAAAAGATTCGCCTTCAGATCGATGGTTGCAACTTCAGAATCTAGGGCACTAAGAGCTTGCATTCGCTGAAGTGCATGAAACGCTTTCTCTGCTGCACCTGAATCTTGCCTTAATTTTGAATATCCTCGAATGACGCTAGTGTATGTCCCTGTCAAATCCATTGCTTCCTTTGCCTCACTTTCTGAGACAGCATGATGTTTGTTTGACTCTGTTTTGTTGGATTTATCCATGACATTTCTATGCAGGCGGGTGAACCAATCGTCGACTAAAGCAGTTTCTTCTAGGCAGGTGTAATTGGAAATACTCTTTATTGAGTGCATCAGAAGAAATGGATCATCCTTTATTATACCAGGTGTGTTCATATCTGCGAGTTTCTCGTGTACTTTGTGCAGTCTTTGAATGCTGCGAAGTGAGTCCCTGACTGCAAACGATGCAAACATGTCGGCGCGGTGTAGAAATGAGAAAACGAACAATTGAACAAATGCACAAGATGCCAATCACATTCAAGCACCAATTCTATGTCACTTACATGTCGATCCAGCATAGCATTTGATGATCAGCCCAAAAGTTTTTGAATCGGGCATAGAAAAGTTTTCTGGATAGAAATAGCCCAGCTCCATCATTCTATATAGTAAGCTCTCAGCGTAAACTCCCTTTCGTTTGACCTTGGAGGATGCCCATGAGTGCAATACATTTGAAAAATCTTTCATATCTGGCACTGGGATACCATCTCTCATTGCTACGCATACTAACGCGTCGCTTTTCCGAGAAGTATCCTCTTCAATTGCAAGTAATAAATCAAACACGATCTTATCACTAAACTCCGGACCATCGTGTCCTGCCAAGAAAGTGGACTGTTCTTGAATAGTTCCATGCCTTGAAATCATGTCATCCAGCAGTAACTGTGCTTTTCTGACTACATCTTTACTTCTTAGTTTCGCGATATATTTGATACCTTTCGAGTAGGCATCTGCGAGCTCTACTTCCTTTTCAATCCAGTTTCTGCGTATATTTTCCAAAGATTCTGGACTCAATTCGGTAGCAGAGCTTTTAGATGATTGATACAATGCTTTTGCCTTATCAGCTATGCTTTTGGCATCGTTGAGGACGTTCATTTTGACTTTTGCTCTGGCAGTTACACCGTCAAATGTGATAGGATCGTCTTTATCATCTTTTTCTTCTGTAGATTGGAGAGTAAGTGAGCTAAACTGCAGACCCCAATTTATTTGATTGATAGACAATGAATGATGTACAGTGAGGCGTGGCTGTATTGGTATTGGTTGAAAGGAGGAAGCAGGTACGTGCAGTGCCCGTACTCGTTGATTGGAAAATGTCCTGTTTTTCAATTCGTCAGGATTCCTGGATTGAACTGACAAAGAGGATGAAAGTCGAACATCCCTCCTGCAAAAGTATCGCACAGGCTTTGTCAGTGTGTAAAGTCGGGATGTCATTTAGAGAAAGCAGTGTAGAGAGAAATCAATAGTCTAATTGTGCCTAGATGTGAATGGTGGTAAAATAGGCTCTAATGGCAACGGCAAGGTTGGTGGAAGGAAAGTGGTGGATGAGAGGAGGCTCATTTTTCTTGGCTATCAAACCATTTAGGCGGGAACGAAAGGAGTTTCAAGTTCGTTCGATCGAACGTGTCAGACACAACAAACAACAGGAATAAATTCTTCCAACGCCTCGATTTTTATGCCAGCGAAAAGAAGCATAAGAATCTTCTCACCACGACGACAGCAGGAGAGCATGCAGGCTTGTGTGTGCAACTTACTCTAAGAACAAATAAACTAACGTGAGTATCAGATAGAAAACATTTACGTGTGGTGCCCTGAAATTTGCAACAGCTTGAAATCAGTTTCGATCTTGAGTTGGAGACACAATTCTTTTAACATTCCGAACTAATGCCTTGATTGTTTGTTCTTGCAGAAGAAATCTCACTCCCCTGTCATTCGTTCTTTTCGACATCATCATTGCAGTAGAAAGCGAAAGATCCTTATAGATTGACATTGAAACAAAGTATACGTCTGCCTGTGCTTGATAATTAAATATGGATCGGTCATTGGCCATGCTTCTGCTCCTGGGAGTTCTTGTGGTAAGATATGAGAATGCTTTCATTTACAATGTCTAATTACTTGGAATAACAAGTGCGAGTAGTTTTCGCACCTCTACATGCATCCATTGTGCTTACTATTCTCTCTCCCGCTGTCTATTACAATAGCTATTGACGTTGATTTTTCTTGCTCTCTTTGCTGTGGCTCCCATATTTTGGTCCTGCATGGCATCACTCCTATACACATTAAGCGTATTCCTATTCAACGAAAGGCACCATATACATAATGCTCAGGAATTCGAGAACAGATTTTGGACAATATTTGCAGTGCTATTTTCAACTGCTTTATTTTTTGCAAAGGACTCGCCATTGGCACTTGGGGCGTGGAGTCCATCGTTAGGTTTCCTATCCGTTTTAATATGTGGGTATGCTATGCACGTATGGGATCGGAGCATGCATAGGCTTGAAATGAGTAAACTCGTAAGGCTCAAAAGAGGGACAGCTACAACGTCATTGAATAGGTTGCAAGATGCAGGTATACCCATACAAGATATGGAAGATATGCTGTCGAAACTGAATGAATGTTTATCCGACCTTGATCAAACCTACATACCCTCTACGATCAATAATTGGTTCTACAAGGGATTTGTCATTCGAAAAGAAAAGGAGATAATAACCATGTTCGAAGAAGCAGAGCAAAGTGCGCTGAATTATCTCATTTGCAACTCGAAACTTGGACTGATCTTTTACAAGGTGAAGGATCATAAGAGTTTCAAGCATAAGCACAGGACACAGTTGATTGAATTACTCGCTATTGAAAGGATTTCGATATTGAGTGTGCATTCGAAAGTGATTGTGCTGCATTCGCTGCAGACCTTGAAGTTACCTGCTAATGTCAAGGCAGAGTTTTGCGTCAAGAACATCATTGTAAATACGAAACAGGATGACTTGTCAGAATTGAAGACGTACATGGATTCTAAAGGAGACTATTGGTGCATGAATAAGCTGGTTTTTGATGATATAAAGTCCGAAATTGTGCGTGAAAATATTTTATCACATATCCAGCGTGAGGCAAGAACACAACTCAGCCACATGGTATACAATACAAAAAGAGCGAGAAATCGCAAGGGAAAGTTCTGGAGAAAGGTCCTTTCTGACGTGGACGATACCTTGACATGCAGTGGAGGATCTTACCCAGCTGGAATTGACAAACGATACGGAAAGAAAGTTATGTATCCTGGTGTTCTGGGGTTTTATAGAGAACTGGATCTCGGGACAGATGGAGCTGAAGAATGGCCCGAGCATACCGCAGGCAACCTTGTATTCCTATCAGCCAGACCTCATATATACAGGGATATGACTGAGAAGGTTAACCATGCCAAATTCGCGAAGCTTTGTAAAGAGAGAGGGATGCATACCACTCCATCTCTTCTTCCCGGAGATCTTCTTTCTGGTGCAAAAACAATTGCGCAAAACAATTTTGAACCTTTAGGTAAGTTGTGAAATTGGCGGTCTTTGTCGATCAGGTCGTTTTCATTCTAATATCTGTTGTAACGTCACGTAGCCCGGAAGAAATTCGAGAACTTTCAGCAATATGTTGCAATTTACCCAGAATTTAAGCATGTCTTTGTATGCGACAATGGCCAAGGAGACGTGCGAGCAGCGCAGATGATGGTGGATGCGTTTCCAAAGCTAGTTGAAGCGATATATGTCCAAGAAGTACAGGACATATTGAAGACCTATAAATATGACCCAGAGGCTTGGGCAGCAAAGCTGGTAAAACCATATTTCTACAAGACCTATACACAAGCAGCTCTTCATGCTGCAACGAGGAAGCCTCCATTACTAAGAGTTAGTGGCTTAAGGAGAATTTGCGAGAACACAATCAGTGACTTCTATATGATCCCTCTGAAGGATTGGCCATCGCAGCAACACAAGTGGGATAGACATGACGAAATCAATCAGTCGTTGTGCTACTGCAATGAGTTCTTAGAATGTAGTGGGGAAAACAAGGTGCCATTGCTTGAGGCTGAGAGGTTGTGGAAGAACGGGGAGAAAGTAAAGTCTCCATATGGACGTGGAGAAATTTTATCATTTGATCCTATCTTCAATATATACGAGATAGAACTAGACTGGAGACCGATTGATGCCCAGCGGAAAGAATACACCGAGACCGAATTAGAACATATGCAAGCGGCGTCATCCTCAAGCAACTCTTCATCGGTGAAAAATAATGATGGGCGGTCAAAGGTGCTTGAAACAGTATTTGAAGGTGAGGAGGAATTGTCTGAAACAAACTCTGATATAAATTCTACTCACGGTGTTTTACGCACCGTTGGGGATCCTGGCGGCGAGCATGTTACTCTATCAGGTGATGAAACAACGAATGATTCCCTTCGGACCCTTTCATCTATACCAAATGAAGACCTTGATGATTCGTCATGTCAAGGGAAGTGCAAGGTTATTGCAAAGATTCAGTGCCGCTATATAAGCAAGTATACACCCCCTGCTCTACCGTCCTTCCCAATAGAAGATGATTCGAAGTCCTCATTTTCGTTCTGGGGATCACGAAGTGAGTCATCAAAGCCTAAGTCTCTCTTTAACAAGGATGATAAGTGCAGTACTCCATATGGATGTGGAACTGTTGTTGAATACAGAGAGAACACTGGTATCGTGGTTTTATCAATGTCAGGGTGGTCCGCAACTTCATACTTGAACGCAGAATCTGTCAAGATTGTTAGTGAAGGGTTTTTCAACAGAATGTTTCGTAATCTAATATCAACAGAAACTTCGAAGACGCAACAAAAGTCGCCATCGGAAAAGGAAACATCAGTTCCATATGCTGTTGACAGCCTTGTTTGTACACCGTTTGGTGAAGGCCGGGTCGTTCGACCTCTCGAGAGCAGTATTGTTGATGCTGTACCGTCAACTATCGTATCATCGTCGATTCAAAAGAAAAATATCGTTGAAAGTGATGAACATCTGTACAAGCCTTCTACCATAGCTATCAGCTTGTCGTCGTGGGTTTTGTCAGATAATACTTCGCCTGTGTTGTACTGTACCATAGAAACTGCGCAAAGTTGGAAGGCGATGGATGAGGAGGAAGAGAGATCAAAAAGCTCAGGAGGAATATTATCTGCGTTCGGTTCTATTGTCTCTCAAAGTGTCAAGAAGTTGATCATAGGGAAATCCAAGAAGAAAACGGTAGCAGTTCCTTCTATTATTACTGTGCCGATGTTTGAGAGATTCTATTTCGATGGAGCGGCTGTCGTGACGATATTCGGCAACGGAGTTGTTACTGCGTTTCGAGAATCAGATGGCATGTATGTTGTAAAATTACAAACATGGAAAATGGCCAATGGGCGTCATGCTAAGTTATACGCTATGAAAGAAACCTTGAATCATCAGATTGCAAAGGGCTGTATTGAAGGTTATCCCGTGTTGACATCACTGGGTCTTTCGGGTACTTTACTTTCTGTGCAGCCAAGAACAAGTATCCACGTAGTAGCTGTGCCTACCGCTGGCATGGTTTGCTACTTTCAGCCCAAAGATGTCTTGCGACCTCTCAAGGCCTCTGTGAAAGATGATGTAGTGACTCTGTATGGTAACGGCAAGCTGGTGAACTTCAGAGCAAAGGATGACGTCTATGAAATAGAATTGGGCTGGGGAGCTAAGCTGTACGCAAGTGCTGAATCATTTGACCGCGATAATAGTGGGGATGATGAAAGTGGAAGCGGTTTTGAATGGGTTTTCAAACTTTTCTTCTCTGATAATAGCGTGAAATTAGGTAGCCAACAGCGCAGTCGTAGCAACTCTATCGCGAGTGCAAGAACAAATACATCAAGAAGTGTACTATAAAACAGTCACACAAATCTACTGCTTCATAAAAATAATTAGAGTCAGTTTGTTTCACACAAAAACCTTTTGTGAGCTTAAAATAACATGTGTTTAACGGTATGTATTTTTCACTGTTACATTTATTTCTAACGACGACAAACCAAATTCACTCGTTTTCTTAGCTTGTGCCCCTTTACTACAAAGAAGACCTCCAGTTAGATTGCTTCGTGAAGAATATAAGACTCCATTTTAGGGGAGGTTATCAAATATGAAATCATTCTATGTCAAGCAAGTGATTCTAACAATCATCGTGAGAGAGCACATTGGTGCAATCGCATACCGATTCCCTTCGCATCGCAGTGGTTGCTGGCTTCCACAAACGTTACATGCTGTGCCATCAAAGGATATAACAGTAGTCAACTTGATAAGAGGGGGTTCTCTCAGTGATGAGGAAAATAATCTAGATGGCGAAAATGATGAAGCTGAGGAAGAAGCAATCGAGGTGTCCTTCCAAGATCAAGAACCAGATGAACACATTCACAGAGAGTATCATGACCTTGAAGATGTTGAGATCATTCCCTTTGATAGTGAAGATGAAGAGTGCAATAATATTGACTATGTTCTTGTTGGCGGCGATAACGATGAAAATATTCTTGAGAATGTTGAGATAATTCCCTTTGATAGTGACTACGATGACTACCATGAATCTGTACCGTTTGACGACGATGCGGTAGAAGAAGTTGATCCTATTGCTGACAATAAAAGAAGTGCGGCATGTTTTGACGGTGTTGTCCATGGTCAGGACGAGATTAGCACAAAGATTAAATTCGAGACAGAAAATCGGCATGCTGAGTCTACACCAGATGGCAAAGAAGATGATTCCAAGACAACTTCAATCTCGAGTGATGGTACAAATGAATCATTTCGAAGGTTTTCTTCCCTCCGCGATAGAATATTATCACTTCTTTCGTCGTGGAGAGATATGGATAATGATACAATTGATGATGTCGAATACGAATCTCGTTCTATCCGAAAACTACTGCATAGCCGTGCCCTCGAGTATGTAGACGAATTAACTGCGTTTCAGACAGAGTGCAAGTTTTGCATAGCGCAAAACAGATCTATACCCACAATAGAAAAGATGGCTCCTCATCCAAAAAAATTTCTCCACTATATCACACCCAAAATTCAGGCAGTGAAACTGTCGCCTGAGATAATGTTGAGGATCCGTAATGCGCAGCCAAGCGACGTCGGTGACGCTATACGTGCGATTGGGATATTAGGGTGTCTAATAGACCTTTATATTATTGCACTAGAGGAGTTGATACCCCTGGTAGAAGATAGGATCTATGATGAGAGCGAGAGCGTGAAAAAGGAAATCCGAATCGATAGAAGGTTCGGACAATTATTAGAGTGCGCCTCGTGTGGCATTGATATTAGGCGAAGGCTTGAAGACTTCACTAATTGTCAGAGAGATGGAGCTTTTCTTTTAGAATCAAAAGGAGATGATGATTCTGATCAAGGCTTGGAAGAGAAAGAATTCAGTGATATGGAAGATGATGAAGAACAAAGGCCTGAATGCATTGAAGTTTCAGAATGTTCGAGGTGGATAATGGGGTTGTTGGCTTTAAGCGTAGATGGTAGAATGGCTATAAGGTCCCAGAATGCAACAGGGGTGGTTCTGTCTCTGGCTATGCGATCAATGGATCTTCTTCAAGTCAACTTCAGGCATAGGGGTTTTGACGAGAAAGGGAAAAATTCCCTTCTTCGAGACATAATTGATACGATCCGTGTGCTTGCATATGCGCGAGATGATTTGAACATTGAAGTTGATTTCATCGTGGAAGCATGTGTCGGCCTTTTATGGAAAGATCTCACATCTCTTGAGGCGAATGATGATGATGTCTGCTCTGAGTACGAAATGGATGAACTGGTGAATAAGCTTACTTTATCGGAGACTGATGACACTAATGGAAAAATCCGGAATGCCACGTCTCCCCAGCAGAACAGTACAGCCACAGAGAATCCGAAAGATGACTTTCTTTCCGATAACAGCACACGCGCACCAGAATGTTTGATTGATTATCTATCTCCCCAACAACGTATTGTGGTTCTGAAATCTTGCACAAGACTGATCGGGAAAAGTCAATTGATAACAAACACTATCAAGTCATTAGTTGACCATGCCATTGATGAGCTTGATAGTGATATGAGAAAGCTTGAAATTGCCAAGGGAAAAGATTACACGCATGAAATTGAGTGCGTCGATACTGCAATATTGCTTGCATCAATTGCCGACAAACATGACGATACACATCTTCTCGACACAGTGGGAAGCAAAGTGGCAGGTTCGCAGATTATTTCCACTCCGTCTATGGATATCTTGGACGGAGTGCGAGTTGAAGAATCCAGCTATGACGATGTTCTGTATGATAATCATTTGTGGACATGCGGGGATATTAATTTGACCAAAATATCCCATGTGTTCTCCTTCGAAAACATAGCAACTGCGGCAAAGATGCATTATTTCTGTGACGACAGCAGATCACCAATTAATCTGATCTCCCAAGACATGAAATTAATGATGTACTTGGATGATGTGAGGACTGCTCTATCAAAAGGCAGCAAAGCTGGAGCGATGCGCAAAAATACATCCGAAACGCATCCAGGAGATACTTACATTAGTGCTATGCAGATAGCGAAGAATAGGCTCAAAACTTCGCTCTGTGACTGCAGTGTAATTATCCAAGCCGCTGTTGCTATCAACCACAAGTCTACAACGCTAGTAATGGAGTCATGCCTCAAAATTGCAGAAGCGTCAACCTCAGAAACAATGAAGAAGATGGAAACTGGAGATGTTATAAATTTGATAAGTGCTATTGCATCTATTGGTTCTATTACGCCAATGACGATGCAGTCAGCAAACACATTGACAATATTGATACGTATGATGTTATGTAGGGAATACCGAACGTTCACCTTAATCCAACTCTCACGCCTACTTGAAGCCATAGCAACCACGATTTCAACACAGCGATTCCCTATTATTTATGAGTTGGTTAATGATGAATCTATCCTAGCTTTGATTGAGCATGGAATGGAAAGGATGAAATGCTCTGAAATTGCTACTATTCAAGACTTAGCGAACCTGGCGTGGGCATATGCCGAGTGCAATAAACTATGCAGCAGATCTTCCTGGGAACACTTTGAAAATTTAGGAAGATGCGTAGCCGCAGTTTCTTCAGGGTTCACAAATAATGAAGGCACAAGGACTGATGCTGCATATAAAGAAAATATCGCACCAGCGATAGACCATAACATCCTCTGCAAGATCGCGTTTGCTGTCTCGCTAATGGATCTTGATGCCCATGACCTTAACCAAGCTATCCTCGAATATTCCCGTATAGATAAAAGTCTATTCGGCCCGACCAATTTACTCAATCAGATTCGTTTGTTATATTCCATCGCGAAATCCAAACAAAACATGGAGCACTCAATACCACCGAAATACAATAAGGATGTAAAGAGGTGCATTACTGCAGTTATGAAAGCAAAGATGGATATTCTCTCCCCGTATAATTTTGCCCTCGTCGTCTGGTCTATTGGCAGGCTCTGTGGTGGAGATGAAATTTCCTCTCTGATGACAAACCTTCCGAGTTACACTGGAGAAGAACTAGGAGTTCTTTCCCCGACAATGGCATTGAGATTGGTAAGAGATAAAGTTCATGAGCATTGTTCGATGGTAGTACTTGTTTATGGATGTTTGTTTATGGATGTTCTGTCCTGTTATGGCTGACTTTTTTTTTCTTACAGATGAATGGAATTGTAATGGTGTTTGATGCAGAAGATATCCAGACAAATACAAGAGTGCAAATGATGTTGAAGAATCTCTTACTTCACCTGGACAATCAGATCGATGTAATGTCACCGAAAGAGCTGTGTGGAACAGGTAGGATCCTAGTAAATCTGCGATCTTCTTGCCTGCCAGACGGCGATGAGAACATAGTGAAAGTCCCAGAATTAAACGCAGTAATTTTAGAAGATGATGATGATGATATTGAGAATGAGGCAGAAGAACTAGTTATCAGCTCGCTGTTCCCAAGCTCGAATCGAAGAGACATGATGCAAATATGCGATGCCGTTGTTACGCATCTATTGAATCGCGCGAGAACAAACATTACCCACTTTACCCCAAAAGAGATGACTATTCTGCTTGACACATTCAATGCAAAACATCGAAAGCATATTTTTGACGCAATAAAGGTAGAAATTGATAGAAGACTAGGTCTGGTTAGAAATGAACTTTCAAAAACAGACAATACAGACATAGAAGAGGGCGCAAAGGTTGAAGACAAAATCCATAGTAAATCGTACAAATCGAAGTTAAGGCACTTGTTCCATGTCGGAGGTAGAAGTGGAGATGAAACGACATATGATGGGAATGAGTCTGAAGAAGTTTCTCAGGTCATTAATTTGCTGAGAGACACTCTAAATGAAGATGCTCTCAATATGGTTTTGCTTAGAACAGCATTTGACTCTGCATATGACCTCGGAAGGTGTAGATGGCAGACGACAATAGGCCTGCAGACCAGAAAATGTGCACCTGATTGCTCCCTTTCAGATTTATATCCGTAATCAGCTTTCCATAACAATGATTCAGATTAGCAACAAAATTATATACACGTAGTTCAGTTCATTCGTTCGCAGCACAAGCCCATTTAAAACGTTTAGCCTCTAGTGGAATATTTTATTTTTCTCAAAATACTGAAGAGAGGACTACGTGTAATGATTAGAAGTAGCCCTCTTCACACTCAGAGTTGATTATTCATGTGAGGGCTAAATTTGATTTTGACCGACAGAGAACTAGAGAAGGAATTGAATATGATTGATGTTTGTAAATTTCAATTAATTGGTACTCTGAGTATACTGTTCTAAACTGTAAATCTCTGATTGGAATAAGTTCCATTATTGGTCACATGTTGTGTGGGATACTATAAAAACCTCCCTCTCGTAGAACTGGTCTAGTAACCGCAGTAACCGGTGGAACTGTCTGCAACAGCCTTCTCCTCAGCATCGTCTGCAGCTACCTCGACAAAGGGCTCAGGCTCAGGCTCGAGCTCTACTGCTTTGTTTTGGCTCTCCATGTTGTCCACTTGAGATGCGATGTAAGCAGCAACAGAGGGGTCCTTCTTCATAAGCTTCTTCAAAGCAGCAGGTGCGCTTTCAGCAAATCCAGGAAGCTTCGCCATGTGCCCAATTCCTACAGGGACGTGAGCTGTGTCATCTCCCATCTCTCCCTTAGCACGCTCCTCAGCGGTTCCAATGTATACCTCGTCACGCTGGAATCCTGCAATACTCTTGTGCACAGCAGCAATGAGCCACGCAGCTCCGCAAAGTCCGGTACTCTCCAAAAGAAGACAAAGACGAAGCAAAAAGTAGGTGATGGGGTTGGCCAAGAACGCAAGAGGGAAAGCAGATGCCACAAGCTGCCATGAAATCGATGCACAGATGGTGGTGATAAGTGCTCCAAGAAGTCCAGTGGCGAAAAGCTCCTGAAGTCCATCATTTACTCCGAAAATGTTGTCCTCACCAACTGCAATATCAACACTGGTTACACGAGCAATGAAGAACATACAGGAAACTACGCAAAGCTGTCTTCCAATCATGAACCCAGGCATATTGTATCCCTCTCCACGGAACAAAAGCTCGCAAGTCTTCTTAGACCACATGGAATCTCCACGCTCAGACGCAGGGATCTTGGCAACCGCAAAGAAAGCAATCTGCATACCCTCAAGCATACCAACAACAGACATGAGGAAGAAGAAAACGATAACAGCAAGCCAAGCAGGAACGCCCTCCCACATGGTAGTCTTGTCCAAGAAAAGAGCCTGAAGAGTAACAGCGAAGCACCCAATGAGGACAGCAAGAGATGCGAAACAACGTCCGTAGAAGAAAAGATTCTCTCCAATATTACGAGGATCCTCGTTGGATTCAATCTTCTTTCCTGCAAGAGCAGCAACGGCCATCTGCACAAGGTAGGATGAGTGCAAAAGTCCAGAGAACTCAATAGCCATGGCAACGTAAAGAGTGAAGAGTCCAAAGTAGGTGTTGATGTAGTCAAGCATGCAAAGAGAAGCATTGACCTGGGTGTTCAACTGTCCAACGTTACATGTGAAGAGAATCATAGCAAGGCCAGACTGGAGGAAGATTCCAGAAAGCCATGAAGGGAATCCCCAAAGTTCTGCATCTCCAAGAGGACCTCCAGACATGTTCACGGAGAAAACAGTGAGAACGACCATGAACTGACGCCCGAGAAGATATCTGTCAAGGTTATCTCCCTTATTGGTAATCTTGGTACATTTGTACGCGATGGGATGAGAGTCTCTGTAAAGCTCAGCATTGACAGGTGCAAGACCTACGAGAGAAGCCTGCCCTCCTTCAATCATGGTAAGCCAGCCAATAGCAACCCAGATGAGGACGTAAGCCGCAGCAGGATGAGAATCTGAGGAGAGATTGGTTTGACGAGTAGCGATCAACCCCATGATGATAATGATGGAGAAGATCAAGAGGCACATGGAGTATGCCCCCTTGAAGAGGTTACAGGGTGAAGATAGATTCATCTTTCTTTCTTTTAGTATGAAAGGTAATATTGTGAGTTTACAGAAATTACAATCATGAGCGGGAGTCTATTCAGTCGAGCTTTGTTCTTGCTTACCTTATTTTGTCGAATTCCTGCGATTCGATGTACAAGAGTAAATTATGAGTTCTTGGGAAGCTTTACAAGAAATACATACCGTTGGAATTTTGGCGAATCATTTGAGGCGCGCCGGTTGTTCCTGCGGGTGTCCGGAAAACGGTTTATATCATCCGTTTTGGGCTAACTTAGATACACACAAGGCTTGAACCCGGTGTCTCCAGGAAGGCGGCCGATTTTGTATACTTATATACATAACTGAATATTTCATTAAGTCTTGTTTAAAAAATCAGAAAAAGGGAAAGGGAAAAGGAAAAGAGCTTTATTCAATATTGGCGGGAAGGTTTTTTGTCTGTCTTTCTCAAGTCTTCAACTTCGCGTCTCATTCGAGGACGTTCGTTGAGATTTTGGGTTGTGCAGATGCTGGGATTCTGGGATGGAGGATTCATGGAATATGGTGAATAGTCTATAAATGATCCCCTTTGATAGTACGGGTATCATAGGCACAATCCACAAATAGAATGACTCACATACATAGATGGTTGCTTCAATGCCGTCTGTATCTTTCGCCTGTGTTTGGTCCAACGAAAAATCGTGCCTTTTTCTTTTGGTCAGTCATTCCTCTGGTGATGACTTCTTCGCAGTCTGAAATAGGAATTATGATGACGATGGATAGTTTTTTGGGATTTGAGCTATCAATTGTAGAACTAGGCACATCCAGCTCTAAAACTGATTTTGTACAGAGAGCAAGGAGAGACTGTTGATACTAATTTTGTAGTTCATCATAAGTAGAGTAGCTCCTTCTACTATCTAATGCTTTCACTAGGCTTCCTTTTCGTGTCAAGATAATCATAATCATGACCATCTGGAATCGATACTGTAATATTAGAATTCTACGCATTCATATCATTCCTTGATGATTTTAGAAAGATTATGCATTACACTATTGCGGTCGAATGTACTAAAGTTGTAAATTGAAACACGGGACTGTGGTCGAGGTCTGTTGACATCAGACGCGTCGTACAAAAACAGCTCTGCGATGCAAGCCTTTATAGAGATAGAGTGTGCCGGTATTGAGTTTCACCTTCACAACTTCTTCATCTTTTCCCCCGGCTCCTTTCTTCGTGGTTGTAGCATTTGAGGAACCATTCCTCTTCATATTCTTCATATCGTTACGTCTTTTGAATGCTTTCTTAGCGGGATTCGCATTAGATCCCTTCTTGGTAGGATCGGTTTCGATCTTTGCTTGGCGACGAGCGCTTCTCGCAGCACGAGCAGTCAAGCGTCTAGCGGTGGAAGTATCAGATGCTGATGCTGATGGAGAGGGAGGCGATTGCTTCTCAAGAGAAAATGTCACGGATCGAGTCTTCTTTTTCCCGTTTTCTCCATCGCTGCTAGATGCGTTGCGAGGATTGGGATCGTTGGCACTTTGGGACAAATCCTTCATGATCGGCTGTTGTGAAATAGAGAGATAGAGGGATAGAGGAAGGATCGGTAAGTGATATGAATAATGAATGCTTGCTTTAGGGCTGCATCATTTCTGATGGGAACACACCGAAAATCAAAATCAAGTTGGAATTGCCCAGTCATTTTGCAAGAATTTGCCAACATACATCGAAAGGATATCACCAAGACGAAGCTTGACACATCTTCACATCAATATATTTCGTCAGTGGATGAAGCATTGCATTGCATTGCCTTTAGAGACAAGGGTCACCATGAATCAAGTGTTGACGAAAACGGGCCCCAAATAGTGGCACCTTCCAAAACAACCGTCAGTTAAACATTACGTACTTCTGTTTCGTCAATGGAATTCGAGGGCGAGGTCCTACGTGACCTTAATGATCTTCTAGTGGAGGGGGGCATGCTTTAGAATTCCGTGTTTGAAAAGTTTGGTATACGGTTAACGACACCTTGGTGCAAGGAAAATGAAAATAATGGTTCCTTCGTTCTGCCATGTCCAAAAACTTGCTCTCTTGTTGTTGTTGAAAGTTGAAATACTTTTTATTTTTTTTATAGGATCTAAAACGCCTATTTTCACAGGGGCTATAATGAACATGTCGATCGTCCTTCCTTCGGTCGATTCCTTTCCTAACGCGGGAATTCGGTCTGGTGGTGGTACCGGTACCGGTACCACCTACTACTACTGTATCACAGTACAATTTCAACAACAGTGTATCAACAGTTTCAAGTTGCCAATCGTCAATATCAAATAGGAGATATTATTATTATTCAGAGAAACATACGCTGTTGTAATATTTTGAGTAGATTGAAACTATGATATTTGTAAAGTGTAGTTTACGTTTTTATTTGTACTCCGTCCATGTCCATATCCATCGTCATCCATCATCCAGCATCCGTTAGCTTGTTTCCATTTTTACATGAAAATATAATTTAATGTATGCCACTGATAGATCCCAACACGCGGATACAAAAAGGAATACTTCTCGCACCTACTAGAAGTACAAGCAGTCTGTCAAAACAGCTCTTGTACTACCGTTGCATGTTACAAAATTATTGATTTTTTTGAAAAATGAGAAGGAGAAGAAAAAGCTACATAAGGCTTTCTTAGATGTCACTAGTCCAAAAAAAGTCAAGTATAACTTGCTGGTGGAATTCTAAAGATGAGTTGCCTCGCTCCTCGTCGTGCTTGGTCTTGCGAAGCCACTTTTGATCTTTCCGGTGAAAAAAGACGCCGAACTAACCAACCCACAACCAGTATCGAGAAGAATGGAGGATACGTGTATTGAAACGCAATTAAACGCAGATGATAAAAGTGTCAGAGTGGATGATATAGATGATCTTCGTGGTTTGATTTTGGACTCCGACTCCGTGGACTCTGATGATCTCAGTTATGATACTGATGGAGCAGGACAAAACAAGAAACGAAGTATTTTCCACATCTCTCGCCCAAGCACGCCGAATTTTGATAGATATCCTTCCAATACGCTGGATGAAGTTAATCCTTTCGCCTCGTTACGAAAGGATGATGAAGAGGATGCATCTATCGGCAGCGAAGGAGACTTCGGTGCGAAACTTTTACCACAAGCGGATGGACGCGGAGATTTTGGGAATGTGTTTGAGGTAAGAACTGTGACATGCAATCCCGTGCTAAACGTTTTAATTGCATTTTGTTTTAATAACAACAAATTTCGTGCATTACAGCCAACGCAAGGTAGAAACGTTCTCTTAGCTGGATTGGAAACTTTCAAATATCTCTACTCGATAGCACTATTGGTATTTTGCGTGACACTAGTCATGGCAGGAATTTTCACCAAGCAGTCAACTGCTGTCAATTATAATATCCCACCCGTTGGGGCTTTCTTCCTTTTCTGGTTTCTCATCTGTTGGCTTGCAATGATGGAAGGGGGACAAGGATGCCTTGTTGGGCTACAACCCATAGAAAAAAGTAAATACGCAACAAGCCATCAACGCACACTGAAAAATACAACAATTGCTCACAAAGGAGACAATATGGATCGCTACATTCTCGGAAGACAATTCTTGGTAGTACTTGTGATTTTCCTAATCAATATGTGCGGATCGGCAATCAAAGATGCAGATCCTCTCGGACTGCCCAAGAGTATCAACTCTGTCTTCCTCACCAATGGAGTGGCAATGATGATTACCACTATTGTCATTGGGCAGCTTACTTCTCAAGTAAATGCTGCTCTATGCATGCTTGACTTCATCAACAACAATTTTATGCTCTTTACGACGTATGTGTCTTTGGCCATTGAGTATTCTGGTTTACTACACTGTGTCTATCTGGTTCAGATTGGCTTTGCGGCTGTTACAGGAACACCTGTCGAATCTAAGGAGCCCCCGCTCGGCATCATTGGTAACATTTTCTTCTGGGGAAGGGTGCTCATGTCAACTGCTATCCTCTGTTTTGCTCTTGCTGTTACAATCAAAGCTCTCCTCACAGAACAAAGTGGGATGTATGAGGGCGTCCCTGCGGCTGTTTCCATTATTATATTCTTCATGCTAATGTGCATTGCAGGATTGATGGAGGGAATGCAGATTGCAGCATTCGAGCTCGTCAATCTGCCCGAAGAGGAGTTGCAGACACATAAGGTTGCTGCTTTGAATTGCAAACTCATGTTTGCGGATCAGAATCTTGAATCCTTCTTGATTGGTAGACAGATTTTTGTTGCGTCCTTAATTTTCATAGTGGCAAAGATCGCCACTATTAGTATTGAAGAAGGTGGGGAGAATATTTTCGGTGTGAGCAACGGTTTCCAGAGGTTTCTCGATACAGGACTGCTTGGTGCGGTAGTGTTGACC
>Ga0115005_10001266_pt1 | contig 19927 bp, 18 predicted proteins | sample ArcOceMetagenome_FD_87163 | JGI IMG/M metagenome (GOLD analysis project Ga0115005, IMG submission 87163) | Marine eukaryotic phytoplankton communities from Arctic Ocean - Arctic Ocean - Greenland ARC118M Metagenome | ecosystem: Environmental > Aquatic > Marine > Oceanic | place: Arctic Ocean... | reverse complement strand
ATGACAAACCGTTTAGTCAGAATAGATTCGATAGATAAACGGCTACTTTCAACTTGACGCCCATCGCACAAGTGGGACAAAGTAACAGCTTTTTTAATACAATCAGTGACAGGTCATTGAACGCTTACCAGTTTAAGCACTAAGCACGGTGTAATGGCAAAGACTCACTCAACGATCAAACAGGGAAACCCGACGTAATGAATGCTGCAGAACCACCAATGTCTGAAGGTGGTTTAGGACAAGCATATCGCATGAAAGTCATTGGGCCAGCGTTCGTATGCACATATCCTTTCGAAAGCATTTGTATTTTCTCGTCTTCCTTCAAACTAAATTCCACCTTGTCCTCGATACCGTAAAATACCACTTGCTTTGGTAGATATACAGATTCCTGTTGAACCATACTAGTAGTATTGAATAAAAGCAACCTTTCTCCAACGATAGAATTCAAAAACCAGGATGGCTTCAATTCAGACTCTTTCATGTCAACAAACAACATATCAATCGCCGTTGGCGTTGGCTTTGCGACAATGCTCGATACCAACGAATCATCTTCTTTTTGCTCTTGCGGTTCACCCCCGAAAAGACAAGAATTCTCGTGAACGATCAGCCTTTCCTTTTGACTATCTGAGATTTCCTCATTTCCCATGAGTTCTTGAGGAGAGATTGTTATCATTGATTCGTCAGCGCAAAGTGCTATTACGTTGATCTTGCATGCAGTATTCTCCAGTAGCTTCAAATGAATCGCCAAGGTTTCGTTGGCATCGTTCTTTTCCCTCCTGGCAAAAGCAACGTAATATTCACAGCTTTCATTTTTTGATCCAATTTTATCACTCTCATTTCCTCCACCACACATACCAGGTACAAACTTGGAAATTTCTTCTGCCTTGCACCGCACTGTACCGTCGAATTCCTTGGAATTACTAACTTCATCTTGAGTCTTTGATTCACTGAGATATCTCCTCCTGAGATTTGTTTTTGCATTTTGCATATGTTCGGCTTCCTCTTCACGGGAGACAGTATCCGCAGTAGCCTCCAGAATACCATGAGTATCTAAATATTTCGTTGCCAATTCACTGATTTCTTCCAATGAAAGCTCTAGGCCAGACTGAAATGTATTAGATTCGCAGACATTCAGGACTACCGGTTCTTCAACTTTCTCGCTTTCATCTCTTGCACCGATTCCCCCCTCTTCGTGACTTTTCGAGTCATTTCTTTCTTTGTTCCCATCAGTAACCGCAGCTGCACTAGCGTCTGCTTCAACACCAGTGTCCTCCTTTTCTTTATCCTCAGCAGCAGGGCTTGCATTGGAATCTTTGCCTTCGGCGTCTTTCATAGATACACCACCTTCTTCGTCTTTCTTCACAGTGCCATCTGTCGCATTATCCTCATCCTTATTTGAAACTTCAGATCCTTCATTATCTTTCAAATCAGCACCAGTGCCATTATCATCAGCATCATCTTCAGTGGGAGTGTCTTTATTCTCTACCGTATCAGCATCAGAGTCGGACGCAGAAAAATCCACTTTTCCTTGCTCAGTAGTCGCGGCTTCATCACCGTTCTTTTCAACACCATTTTCTGAAGAATTCTCATCCCTTTCAGCAGTCGCGCTTGTGTCCTCCTTCTCATGAGCGTCAGTTGTTGAATCACCGACATCTCCTTCTTGTGCGACAGAACCAGAGCCCTCGTCCTCTTTTCCTCCATCTGCTGCATTGTCATTTTCACCATCCTCATTCGAACCTTTGCCCTCTTCCTCAGTAGCAGTTTCAGCATCGGCATCTGTATTGGAATCTGCTTTTACAGAGTTAGAATCATTTGTTTCAATCTCTTTGGAAGCATCAGTTTCAGAAACAGAAGCGTCCGTACCAGACTCATCTTGACCCTCTCCTGACTTGTCCTCAGCATCGCCCTCACTCTGTGCATCGCCATCGCCCTCAACATTAGAATCTGTACCAGATCCGGCAGAATCTTGAAATTGCTGAAGCTTTCCGAGATACCCTTCATTCATCTGGTTTTTTGCCTTTTCATCAACCTCATCATTGTCAGGAGAAGGTTTTGGTTTCTCTTCTTCCTTCAAATACAAGTGCGGATCTTTCGCTTCTTCCTCTTTCGATTCTTCAGTTGCGCTTTCTTCTTTGGGAGTTTCTTCCTCCTTGTCCTTGCTTTCATCAGCATCAGCATCAGCATCATCATCAGCATCAGGATCACCATTAGCATCGGGATCTTTTCCCTGTTTCGATTCTTCAGTTGCACCTTCTTCTTTGGAAGTTTCTTCCTTGCTCTTGCTTTCATCAGGATCAGCATCAGCATCAGGGTCAGGATCACCATTAGCATCGGGATCTTTTCCATGTTTCAATTCTTCAGTTGAACCTTCTTCTTTGGAAGTTTCTTCCTTGCCCTTGCTTTCATCAGGATCAGCATTAGCATCAGCATCACCATTAGCATCGGGATCTTCTCCATGTTTCAATTCTTCAGTTGAACCTTCTTCTTTGGAAGTTTCTTCCTTGCCCTTGCTTTCATCAGGGTCAGGATCGCCATTAGCATCACCATTAGCATCGGGATCTTCTCCCTCTTTCGATTCTTCAGTTGAACCTTCTTCTTTGGAAGTTTTTTCCTTGCCCTTGCTTTCATCAGGATCAGGATCAGGATCAGCATCAGCATCTTCTTCCTGTTTCAATTCTCCAGTTGTACCTTCTTCTTTGGAAGTTTCTTCCTTGCCCTTGCTTTCATCAGGATCAGGATCAGCATTAGCATCAGCATCTTCTTCCTGTTTCAATTCTTCAGTTGAACCTTCTTCTTTGGAAGTTTCTTCCTTGCCCTTGCTTTCATCAGGATCAGCATTAGCACCATGATCTTCTTCCTGTTTCGATTCTTCAGTTGTTGCACCTTCTTCTTTGGAAGTTTCTTCCTTGCCCTTGCTTTCATCAGCATCAGGATCACCATTAGCATCAGGATCATCCTGCGCGCCAGTAGTCCCAGTGTCAGTAGATCCAGCGTCGGCACCAGCAGCATTATCAGAATCACTTTGTTGATTATCCACATCCTGCTGTCCCTGTCCACTCGGTCCATCTAGGATACCCGCAGCAGCACCTCCCATTCCATTGCTTGGTGCCATACCCTGATTCACACTATTATTCTCATTCCCATCCTTGTTCTTAAACGAATTCCCACCTGTTCCCACATCCAAACCTGTACCCTCTATAATTCCAGTCGAAGAATTAAGAGACCCCCCATTGTCCTCAGCCCCAGTTTCATACTTGGTCCCATCCGTCCCTTTGACCTGCGTAGTTTGTAAATTAATTTCACTGATATCATCCCCGTACAAGGAGCCGAAACCAAAGATGCCTACAATTAGAATGCCCCCGAGGAGGAGGAGTTTGCGCTTGGAACGGGCGGCTTTGGCTTTGGCTGAGGGGCCTGTGGATCTACTTGTATAGACGTTTGCAACTCTTGGCATTTTGATAATGGGTCTCCTATTATAGATTGATGTAATGTATGGATAGAATGGTCCCAAGAGTTGAGAAGTTTTGTTTCAATGTCCACCAGTCAGTCGGAACAAAGAAGAAGAATGGTGTTGGTGTTAAAATTATAGCTGTATGCTGTATTTATGTACCGGTACTACTCGTATTATGTAATAAAGTATTGTACCGTGTAGCTCGTTTTCGGGGTTTCCAGGGTCATTGTTGTGTTGGTAACACGAAGGACTTTGTTTCCGTCCGTTGGTGGAATCAAATGTCCCTACCCAAAGAGGACAATAAAAAATTCAAAATGTGGAACAATATAAAACAAAAACAACAGCAGTCAAGTAAAGTTGCACAGTACATAGCACAGTATCATATGATAGTATGCTAGTACCATTCAAATAGAAACATAAACAGGTTCATTCAAGATGCAACGCCAAGCCATTCGTAATCTTCGAAACCCATACTCTAAAAAGACAAAGTCACCCATTCATCTCCTCTTGGGATTATCTATAATCCTCACTCTCTTCCTCTCCATCATATACTTTCTAGCCACCAATGCTTTCCTACCACTCGAACCCATTGATACCGATATATCAAGACCAATCTCAAAATCACTCTCAAACTCAAATGCATCGCTCCAGATAGCCTACGCCATATCCCTAACATCTTGCTCCAAAACCCCTTCTCTCGTAGACGGGGCCGCAATCCTCGCGCACTCCATCCACTTATCCTCCTCCCGCACCAGTACCTCAAACTCTAAATACGACTACAAACTCTACGCCATCGTGCACAAAACTGCAATTTCCTGCAAAAGCACTTTGGAAACATTGGGCTACGAAATATTGGAGGTGGATATTCCAGTCCCCGTCTCTGAGATCCAGGGGGATTTTCTAAGGGAACGCGTTCCAAAGAATGGATGCTGCGGGGCATTGGAGTTTATCAAATTGTGGGCTTACACTCTGGTAGACCATCCTTTTGTCGTTCATTTGGATTTGGATACTATGGTGTTGAAACCTATGGACGAATTGTTTGATGCAGCTATCGAGGGTGATACAACCAAGATGAAGGATTCTATCATGTGGCCCAGAGAGCATCATGATACTACACGTAACACAGAAAAGAGCATTAATGCATTTTTTACTAGGGATTATAATATGAGACCGGCACGCAGGGGACCGGTAGGCGTCCAGGGGGGATTCATCGTCCTCCGACCGTCCATGCAGACCTTTCGGGAGTTCCAGGACATCATCCGCAAAGGGGACTATACATCCAACCGCGGATGGGGAGGTAAGGGCTTTGGACCCTTTTATGGTGCCATGACATTCCAAGGAATTATTCCATATTATTACGATGCCCTCAAGCCAGGGACTGCTGTGGAGTTGAATCGATGTCTTTATAATACCATGGGTGACAACCCGAGGGATAAGAAGACAGTGAAAGATGTTGTTTCGGGGAATTGCCAGGATGGGAGGGAGGATTGCGAAGATTGTCGAGAGAGGAATATAGGGGAGATTTTCACAGCTCATTTTACACTGTGCCAGAAGCCGTGGCAATGTTTACATCACAATCAGGATATGCTTCAGCATCGTTTGTGTAGGAAGTTGTTTCATGAATGGTATCGTATTCGTGCTAATTTTGAGAAACCGTCTGTTGCGGAGGATGTTGTGGTGGGTGAAGGGGGATACCAGCCTGAACACTTTCGTGGATTTTGTAAAGCGTCTGGTGCGAAGGGATATATTCCTTTAAGGTTTGACTAGTTTTGTAAAGTTTAAAAATGGACACGCAAGTACACGTACTTGTAGTATGCATTACGTCTACGATTGAAGGTCTTGCTTTTTGAACTTTACGCTCGTCTACTAGCTCTAGGAATACATTTAGCATTTTTGTCCCAATTCTTTCACATACTCTATCGGTCGGCATTACGTTAGGACCAGACAGAAAAATCCTTCAGGATATAAATAAGGTTGAGGTTTTTGAGAGAGTCTCAATATGGTCGATATTTGAGAATTTATTGAGAAGGAGTGAGAAGCAGAATTAAATTGAGTGGTAATAATAATACTGTAGCTATACCATGTTTTAATTTAGGAATTTTGATGCTGACAGCCTGTTAGGGTAAAGGTAAACCATGTTACAGAACTGTACCGTACCGTACCGTACCGTACAGTTTAGGAATTTTGATGCTGACCCTTGTCCTTTGTACGTTTCTACCTACATAGAATATACGTAGAAGTTTGCTTCTCAATTTCTTCTGTTTCTCAATTTTGAGTGAGTCGCAGCTTCTCAAAAACCTCAACCTTTTCTACAAACACAAACCCGGCCACTGCATGCCTCCTGCCTCGCCCGCAGCCATGGCAGAACAAAAGAGGAAGGCAATCTTGCAACTCATAACTCATGCAAAGAAACACCCAGATGCACTTTCCCAACCGCAAATACCAATTCCTTGTTTGCATTTTATTCTTAATTGAGATGAGTAAATTTTCACAAGGATGCAAAACGCAGGAGGAGCCAAGTCCTACTCGTCGTACATGTACTTCTTCTGCAACCGGTGGACAAACACATCAAACATCATACTCACCAGTCGTAACACGTTCCAAAATGAAAACCAAAAGTGACAAACTTCAAGTTCTCGGCACATATTGTGCTGAAGGAGATACTTTGGTTGAACTCTTGGGACCTATAAATATCCAGGATAGTGCGGCTTTGATCATCACAGTTGGGCATGGCGGCAAATACAAACCCAACTACATACCAGATCGATCAAAGAATAGCCCGTATTGTTCCAAAGGAAACTTTTCCAATTGCAATTTAGTATCAGATCTATACACAGATGAAATTGGTTTCAAGCTCACATCACAAGTTATTGAGAACTTTGGGAAAGTGCCATATGTAGTGATCAACCATCTTCATCGCTCCAAACTTGATGTCAACCGCATACAATCTGCAGCCGCTCAAGGCGACCCCATTGCAGAAGAAGCATGGTACGCGTATCATGATTTCATTTATCAAGCACAATCAAAACTGAAACTTCGCTTTGGTACAGTCCGTGCAAGAAATAGTTTAGATGATGATATCGAAGGCGTGAAAGGACTTCTGGTTGACATCCATGGATATGCAGGAAGAGACTGGCAAAATGACGATGGCAGCATAGGACCTCCTCCATTTATTCACTGGGGCTATGGATTGACGGGAGATGATCTTGGTGAAAATAGTTTGAATGCGACCAAAAGCACATTTGAACTTGCCAGTTCGTTACCTAATCGTGATCTGGAATCTTTGATTCGGTAAGTGGTTAATAATAGATCACCATGTCAAGAGTACTGTTACAACAGTTGTTACAACGGTAGGTGTGCTGGTATTCAATTCATTTCAGTAATCTGATTCTATCATCTTTCTATGCACATTGTGTACTACTCAGCGGTATACCCTCCCTAGGTTCGAGGTTCTACGCTCTATTCAATAATTCAGATACTGGCAATTCGAAGTATGTTGGAGCTGGAATACCAAGTGCAGAGTACCCTAACCCACATACCGTCACCAAGGACCCACATTGGTGCAATATCGCGAAATATTGCCAATACTTTTCTGGAGGATATACAATCACACAGCACGAGTACTTTGACTGGCAATCGGGGGTCGGTCAACTGAGAATGAACACAGTCCAAATAGAACTTCCAAAACAAATTCGATTTGGAGATGGGACAACTGCAAATAGAGAAAAAGCTCACTTTGACTTTGCCAAAGCTCTTTCTTCATCATTAATTGGATTTTTAAATGATTTATTTGACTTGAAAGATACAGTCTGCAACCAATCGTTTTATACTGGTCCACAAATAAAGGACTCTCGAACGTGTAGACTTTAAGGAATAAAGATCAAAGTTGGAATCAAACATTGCTCTCTCGTTCTACCCAATTCTATAATAATAATCAGGCAAAGATTAATAGTTACACTAAATAATGCCTACCCTACCCTACCTACCCAATTCTATAGAAAGAACTCAAAGATACATTGGTCCCAATCAACCGAACACGGTTCTTTCAAAGAGTAAAATCTAGGCACCGACCAATTTCTCGCTCTCTTCCCAAAGCTTGGCAGAAGCCTCCAGCGTGGCATTAGGATTAGGCAACTTCAAGGGCCATCCTCCCTTCTTTGCATATTTATCCTTGTAAACTCCAAACTGGGAGTAAAACGCACCACCTTCCATATCCGCTGCATCATTCAAGACGCAATGGAGTGTTGTTTGCGCTCCATCCACGGCGGGAATCATGTTTCCGCTCCATTGAAACATGTTTCGCATCAAATTTCCGAAGAAACCAGATGATAGAATGTGCTGATCAAGATTGGAACGAACCCAACTAATGGATAAAAAAATTGGGTACAAATTGATTACGTGTACAATAAGGTTAATGCATAATTAAAAAAAGCGAGTACGTTTGACGATTTTCAGTACAATAATCTTGAGTAATTTGAGGGGCGAGGATGAAAAACTTACCCAGGATGGAGGCTAACGCTGATCAACTTGCTGGAATCGTACTTCTTACTCGCCTCCCAAGCAGTGAGGTAATTCGCAAGCTTGGACTGCTGATATGCCGCACCATTATCATACTCCCTCGACTCCCAAAGCAAATCATCAAAGTCAATATCTGCATACTTTCCACCTCCAATAGAAACCGCGGAAGCTGCACAGGACGAGACGGAAATGAATCTAGATGGTTTACCAGCATCCTCTGCCGTCTTGAGAAGGATTGGGGTCAACAACTTGAACAATAGAAAGTGAGCAAGATGATTGCAACCCATTTGGTTCTCGAAGCCATCTTTCGTTTTGGAATAAGGACATGCCATGATTCCTGCATTGTTTACGAGGGCATCAAGCCTATCGTATGCAGACATAAAGCTTTCAACAAATTTGCGAACACTGCTGAGATCGGAAAGATCTAATGGGATGAAGACAGTGTTTTCCGCATAGCCGATGTCATCCATGGCCGCCTTGGCTTTGGCTTCGTTGCGACAAGCAAGGATGACGGTTGCTTTTTGCGAAGCCAACTGACGGGTAGTTTCGAGGCCAATTCCGCTGTTGGCGCCTGTGACAATCATAACCTGGCCGGTGAGGTCTTTTTCAAAGAGTTTCGGATCGCAACGGAGAGTTTGAGGCATATTGAATATTGAATATTGAATATTGAAAGAATTGAATTGTGTAAAAGAATTCTGAATTCTGAATTTCTACGACGCTACAGTAAGTTCAAAGTACCTACTGACTGTACTGTACGACCTTGGTACGACCCTTCTCGTTTATCCGACCGCCCGACCGGCGGGAAGACTTTAAAAAAAGGCCTCAATCCTCTTTCACAATTTATTTGGAAGGCCATCACGAAGTGAGGACCTCTGTTCTCCAATAAGATCAGATCGAAGCCACAAAGAAAACCCCCAAGGGCGGTGAGGGTGGTGATTATATAACAATTGTTATATGGTGGTTTGAGTGTGCGATTCGGTTGAATCTAGATGAAATTGGGTGTTCTTTCCAAAGAGTGCTGAGAGGCAGGGTTGGTGATAGATGCCGTTCTTCTTCTGTATTTCTCCGTTTTGCCTGAATGATACCAATGCTGGTGAATGTTCTTCTGGTTCCATTTTACGATTCTCCGAGGGTTATAAATGCTCCTAAGGACTGTTCCAATGTATATTTCGCTAAGACTGGCTAGCACTGAGGAATGTTCCGAGTACACCTAGTCGTCAACAGTCCCCACATATTTAAAACTAAATATATGCTCAACCTCTTCTGACTGTTTTACTCCCTGCGAGTGGGTAGCGGAAAAGACCAGTATAAACCACAAGCAAGTGGCTGCGAGCATGCGCCTTCTCGTTTTAAAGAGAAATTTTTGGCAGCAAGGAAGGGCTGTTTTACAACGGACAACTATTCACTACGTGTAGAAGGCAAGCATAGGCAACTTCACGGATGGTGGGATAGTTCTCAAATGCGGGGCAAGTACAGTCCAAAAGTTTGCACATGTATCCTTGTCAATTCCAAATTTGTCAAATAATTTCAGATCGCAACGTACGTGTAGAGAGCGGATAGTTTTTGAGGCATATTATACGAGTATCATTGGAAATAAATATTATAAAGAATTGAAGCAATGCGTTTGATTTCTAAGCTACTAGTACAGCAGAACAATATAATCACAAAAGATTCCAAGTTGGAAATCCCACACTATTTTCTTTGTGCGGCCGGCGATGTGCGCTAGCTGTTGGATTATCTCCTCTAGCGACTAAGCTACGTGCAGCCTATAACTTTATCTCCGTTTTGACACAGTTCCCAGTTCCCGGATAATACACAACGTGGAATGAACATTATTCCGGCATGGATGATTGAGAATGAAATGCAAAATCATCTTCCAGCGACTCCTGTGTCGCTGAGATCCCCACCGGCGAGAGAACCCTCTCATCCTCTTTTGGAAATTGTATCATATGCGGCACTCGTTTGGATGCCCCCCCTCGCACTCTCTCCACTGTGTCGGAATGCAAATTTCCCAAATGTTTGAGTTTCCGATGATTACTGCCATAATTTCTTTTCTTCCGTCGTGAATTAGTTCGAGGCGTTGATTCAGTGAGCCAGGCTCTCCCTCCCATTGCATTTCGTTGGATTACTTTCGGTGTGTCTTCGATGTCTTGGTTTAGATCCTCTCCGGATTCAGGGGTACACGTACGTGGTGTAGTGTTTTGCTGATGATGCTGATTATGCGATTCCATCAGTCGTTGCATGGATGATAATAACCTCGACGATGGCTCATACTGAGATAGATTTGGGTTTGATGGATCTTGAGGTTTGTTCTTCAGCTTTCGGAATATCGCCATCGCTTCTTGGAGAGCATTGATGTTCTCAAGTTTTGGTTGCCGTGATGGTTCGAATGGGGGCCGCGGGTCATTGAAAATCGAAAGATGGTTAGGCTTACTACTACACGTACTTGTCATTACTGTGCATTGATTTGCTTCTTCAAGTAGCGTGGGATTTGATTGCTTAGCGGCACGCATTCTACTGTTTGACGCTGTGGCGCTGTGGCTGAGTGTTGAGTGTTTGTTTTTATTGTCGTTGTCGGTTGTTATATTATGTTGTTGCACTCCGGCGATTTTGTCGTCGGCGGGAAGTTTAGAATTTGAATTTTGTACGGTGATGCCATGATGATCATCATGCGTCATGCCAGTGTCATGCCCCGTGTTATGTTCTCATTTCTCATACACGAGAGTAGGTACGTACCGCTATGCAACACTGGCAGAGCTACAAAAAAAAAGCACTCATCATCGATCGGATAGTCTATTTTTACATTATATAAAATACCAATCAACAGAAAGATGAATGCATCAAATTGTGTAATATGTCTATCTCAGCTTGAACACCACGATATTGAATTTCCCCTCCTCTGCCCCACAAAATGTACAAATGTTTGTTCCAACTGCTTGTCTCACCTCAAACTCAAATCTACAAGTGGCGACAGCGGAAACTCTCCTGCGCCTACTTATTTATGCCCCAAGTGCCGTGCAGAGATGTCACCCCAGGCTTTTGCAGACACGCAATTTATGAGGTCCGTGAGGAAATTGGAAGAACTGGTGCAAGCCGGAACATCCGATTCTGAAATGAGCGGGGCCGAGCTACGAATGAAGTATTCCGTCACTCCCACCCAAATCGAAAGTACGAAGCGGCGGCTAGAGGAGTATGAGTCAGGAACAAATTCTACCATCCAGACATTGGTCACCAGTGCACCAGATTCACATACACAACAACAAGAGCAACAAGGGCCCAAATCAAGATCATCAGCATTGTCGGATAAAATCGATACGCTATTACTGGGTGGACTGGAATCGTTCATATCCGAAGAAGAACAAGTGTATATCACAGAACTCATGACATCTGGAGATACTCGGAAATTAGCACAGGCCGCCCAAATTCTATCCGAAATAAAACGTCTCAACGACATTGATAACAATAATCAGAATCCCCTTTCCCTGTCGAAACCGATGGCATCTCTTTGGACACGAACTTCATCGGGGTCAGAAAAAAGAGCGATGCAGATGGCTATACCGAGTGGAGGCGAGGGCAATCTACCACCTATGCCAAAGCACGTCGTTCTCAGGGCTGATTTTGATATTTTCGCTCGTCATGGAAAGATACTCAAATTTAAAGATGATGTTTGGGATGGAAGCATGGCGGACGCATTTGTGAGGGTTTACGTCAAGAATTCAAGCTCCCATAGTAGCGGCGATGATAGTGATGATAATGATAATGATAATGAAAATGAAAATGAAAATGAAGAAGGGCTTGGCGATGAGGATGGGTTCTTGAATGATGGGGATAAAAAGAAAAATCGTGTGCTCGTCACAGCAGCAAGGGGGCAGGCGGCAAGAGCCGGAATTAAGGAAAGAGACGTCGTAACTCACGTCAATACTGATGAATTTCTCGGAAATGTGGAAGATTTAAAAGCAATGATTCAAAATTATTATCTTGATGGTGACACCACAACTTTTACAATGGTACTGAATGCTGAGCAAAGTACAGCTGACGCACTCAAGAAAAGAGCCAAACATTAATCAGTACACCTACGATTAGATAATATGTTTAAATCTTAACCATCCAGATTTGAATCCACTTCACCGCAAGTGGCGTTGAACGTATCTAGCGTTGCATGGCAAGAATAACACAAGTAATCCGGTACATGTCGTATGATATGATTTGTTCTGAGATAGGCGTACATTCAAAATAAATACGCTACACATCCGAATGAAATTCTTCCAAGACAAATACTCAGTCGAAAGAGCTACAGTAGCACAAATCACATATCATATCAACGCAAAATCCAATCATAAAGAATGAAGGCTGCAAAGCAAGCTTTTGTGTAGTCATAACAATTACGTCGTGGAGGTTAAAAGCGTGACAGGTTGCATTTATTATTAGTTTCTCTTCAGCAAGTAAGATCCACCCCAACATCAATGCTACGAGACAAACAAGGAGCTGATTCATTTCTTCTTCTTTTGCAACCTCGCCTCAACACCATTCTCCTTACGTCTCTCTCGTGTGTTCACGTACCCAGAAATGACGCCAACAGATGCTGTTGGCCGGTAAATACGTGTAGGTCTTTCCAAGTCTTCGCTTTTATAAATTCAACTAGAAAATCTAAGTCAGTTCAACGCGCTAATAATGGTTCAACGCAAATGGACATCTCATTGGAATGATGTAGAATCATTGTTATCCTGCACAGGAGGACTGCGTTCCATTGTACTCGAAAATACAGCTTGGCGTATTCCTGTATGGTCCTCTGATACATTCTCCATAAGCGCTTTCCAATCTGTTGCGACATGCTTCCTCATCAATATTATTTTCTCTGCTGCTCCAACAGGATCCACGAGCCCTGTCCGACCATCTCCGGTCGATAGAACTGAAGGCGAAGTCTGCAACAAATCATCAATGAAATCATCTGCGCGACCATAGTGTAAATTTCCGTCAAAGTATTCTTCTGCTCTTTCCGTATAAAATTCCCTCAAAAAGACGAAAGCCACCTCCCTTTCCTCTCCGTTAGCTTTCCCTTCTCTCAGAATTCGATGAATTGCTGCCTGAGTACAAAGGTTGTACAAAAGATCAAAATTGGCTCTGCGAAATGGCGAAGAGGCCTCCACTGCAAAACGCGAGTTATCATCTATCATATTCACCGTCTTCCTCTCAAAAGAACCACTCCCCGAAATGGCCTCTCCAGAAGCATTATCTACGTTCCACCCTCTCCTATTCTTCATCGTTTCAAAGAACGAATCTAGAATCTGATCATTAGCCTCAATAAGAACATCCATATCGCGCATCCATTCTGATCCAATCTGTTCCCTAACCGACAAAATTCTCGAAACAAGGTTGACAGGATCAATATCAATTGGGATTTCCACCCATCTTTCCTCCAAAAAAGGATTATCCTTAGACCAACCGCCATGCCCCCTTCCCCTCCTTTTTGCCGAGACAATGATTCTGTCCTTTGGCTGTCGAGTCATTTCCAGCAATGCCCCATCCCACGTCCCACCGAATCGCTCGATAAATCCTGCACCTGTCCCATGATAATCGAGTAGATTTCCAGTTTGGAGAAAGTCTTCTTGAATCCACTTGGCCGAATGGGGATCGCGACACTCTTCTAGGAGGCGCATGAAAGATTGTATGGAGCGCTGGGTGAGGAGGTTACGGATGTCAGTTCGGGAGTCGTCTGCATTGAGGAAGTCTGTTAGGTAGGCACTTGTCCAGCTTGCCGGTAATTTGGTATTGGCCTTGGGTGTGGGGGTAAGTTCCTCGTCTTCCTCTGTGTTGTCATCAGATGATCCGAGGGTTCCACTAGATACAGCATCTAAATAGGAACCCAGTGGACCTCGTCCACAAGGTACCATACCAGGCGATTTATAGGTGGGTGTTTCCGGATTGGGATCCGACTCATTCGGATCATCGGGCTGTGGAGGGGACAGGCCGTCTAGGTAACCCATTTGAAGAACATTTGTCCTTGTCATCATGGTGCTCAACAAATTTTGTTGCGATAGTTGAGTGAAACTCAGACCTTTGCTCACAACTGACAAGAGGCAGATCGCCTTCATGCCATTAGTTGAAAAAATCATGCTTAGAGTTCGAGTTGGATCTTTAAAAACAGGTTGTTTAATTGTGTTATGTATGTTAATAATTCGTATCAAACGAATAAACACGATCTTTTCTCCGTCTTGTGGATAGCAGATGGCAAGATGGTGATGGCGCAAGAAAATCTAGTGAAATATCCTCATCGGTAAAGTAGTTGTGATTTTATATATGATCTTCATGGATGAAGGTTGTGTGGGAATGGAGCTAAAACAGTCAAAGTAACAAACAGCAAAAGGCTGATCGCAATGGCGGCACTCGGAAGACAAACAACAACTCATCAACAACAACAATTATCCCAGTGCTGTATTCGTACCTGTATTCCTCCAACCAAGGTTCCAATTTTAAACGACAATCATGGTAAGATCTATCCTATCTCTCGCTATCGCCACGGCCCTTTCTGCTCTCTGCGCAGACGCCACTACCGTTGCCGTTATGGAACTCGGAAAAGGAGGCGCACTGCACAAAACTTCCTCCTCCTCGCCAACAACTTCTACCGGGGGAGTCATGTCCTTCTGGAGATCCGCACACGATGCCAGTAGCAACGGAAAGACACGCAAGGAACGTACCGCACAATATCCTGGTATGACCGTCGTACCCGACCTTTTCTCCCGCGCTGATGGTGGAATTGTCATTGGAGTCACTGGGGAGGTCGATCTCGCTGCTATGCCCACCGTTGCTTCTTTTCTTGAGAAGGATGGTGCCATCGGTCATTTCCACGTCGAGGGGAGGAATGAATGGAAACTCATGAACCACCTTAATGCACCCGCTGTCGTTCCCGGTGAATTCGACAATGCTGTTAAGGCCAAGGCAAAGGCTGCCATCTCAGAAAAGGGAAATAAGCTCGAGTCCCTATCGGTCAATGTTAAGAGCAAGGAGGATGCCTCCGCTGTTGATGCTAGTCTTGGACGTATGCTCAAATCCCTTGCTGCAGAGGCTGAGAAGACAGGGTCCACCATCATTATTCATCTTGTTGTCGATGATGAGGGTAATACTGTTCATCGTCGTCTTCTCTCTGAAAGCGCTGAAAGCGAGCAGCGTAAGCTCGACAATGACAACGAAGGAGACGATAATTCTTATGCGATTCCTGGATACTATAACGACGACAATGTCTTTGTCACTAACTACAGGACCATCTTCCAGATCCAGTATTACAATGTTGTATTGTGGACCGCTGTTGGACTCTTCACAATTCTTTTCAGTGCAAACATGATGACTATGAGAATGCCTTTGATGCCTGATACCCTTTTGTTTGGAGAATCGGCGAAGATGGTGGCTGAGTAACCCTTCTTTGGCTTTCCTACTTTCTATGTAGAAAGTCTTTTGTAATATTATATTTTAATAAAAATTTAATATATAGTTTTGATGATAAAATGGATCAAAGTTCACGCCTTGTAACCTCAAAGTAGTTCTCAAAGTGCACCTGTGTGTGCACAAAAACTGTGTGCACCCTACAGTACGTACAGTACCGTACCGTAGAGTTAGTGTACTATTGTTATAAAACTAAAAATGCGTCCATGCGTGCATTTGAACACTTCGTTTATTTTGTAAATTGATTAAATATTTTAGTACAAATTTCAAGAGCAATAACATCCAGTATAGTGTAGGTGGTTATCACGGGGGCCTCTCACGTTCCAGACCAGGGTTCGAGTCCCTGTACCGGAAGTGTTTTTACTATTTTTGCTCTCAAGAATAGATCGTGCAAAAATATCGTTCGCAGTGAGAGGTGTTTTGCCATCAAGAAAGATGATGGTTCTCACAGGAGCTTCGCAACGTTCCAAACCAAGGTTATAGTCAGTTCCTGTATCGGAATCCTTTTGCTTATGTAGCACCACCATCATCTCAACAAAGCCTGTAACTTTTGCTTGTCGTAAGTAAAATCACCTGTTGGAACAAGAAGAATAATCTCGGGCAAAAGAGATGTGCTTATCCATGGCTATGTTGTTTCTCAACTTCTGCTTCTGAATGTGGATTCATTACTGTCAATCGCTTAGCTTCCTCATATCTAGATAGACAGTACTGTACTGCGTACAAAAACAGAGTTGAATTAATAAACACATTGGACTAGAAATATAAATAGGTGTATCTTGAATTAATCCATGACTCATATTTTTCCAACGTTATATCAATGCCTCTATTTGGGACCGTCCACGTAGGTGAAGTGAAGCACAACCAGGAAGCGCGGTCTTCGATGAAATACACAAACATCGTCTGCAACTTGGCTCTCTAAATGCTGTAAAATAAATGCTCCTTCTCTCTATTGCTGACAACCTTTTTGTAAGCTGAATCGAAATCCTTGGGCAGAACTACATAACGATTTTCTCTCACAGCCTGCATACCAGCTTCTGCACAGATGGCACTAACATCAGCACAACTTATCTTTTCACTCCTACTGACATAATCCTCAAGGTCCAATTCATCCCCCAAGTTCATCTTTGACGTTGCCGCCTGGAACACCATTCTTTTTTGCCTCCTATCCGGCTGAGGAAATTCAATTTTACGATCCAAACGTCCAGGACGTAAAAGAGCTGGATCAAGCGTATCCGCACGATTCGTCGCCATGATAACCTTGACATTGGTAGTCTGATCAAATCCATCCATTTGATTCAACAATTCAAGAAGAATACGCTGTACTTCCCGATCCGCACCAGTCTGTGCATCGAAACGCTTAGTGGCAATAGCATCAATCTCATCAATAAAGACAATACAGGGTGAATTCTCCCTAGCAAGACGGAACACATCGCGGACCATCCTGGGTCCTTCTCCTAAATACTTTTGCACAAACTCCGATCCCACCATGGATATGAAAGTGGCATCTGTGGCATTGGCAACAGCCTTGGCCATCATGGTCTTTCCTGTACCGGGAGGTCCGTAGAGCAGGACACCACGGGGAGGATCGATTCCAATCTGCGTATAGAGGTGATGCTGGATCAATGGTAGCTCAATCGCCTCTCTCACTTCCTGCTTCTGCATGTCCATCCCTCCAATGTCCTTGTACGTGACATCCGGCTTTTCCTCCATGAGTTTGACAGTACTATCGCTCTCTGGAGGCAGAATGTCCACGACAGAATGAGAATGCCTGTGCAAGGCAATGGAAGTATTTGGCTTCAATAGTTCACGATCGAGGGTAGACATCATTCTCACATAATAATTGCTGCCAGCGGTGGAAGATACAATGCCGTAATTGGCATCAATCATCTCGTTGAATTGTCCGATGACGAGGGGTACTGATTGGATGCGTCTGATTTCTTCTTTGGCGCGTAGGAGTTCTCGTTGGAGGTGACGCATTTCATCCTTTAGGTATTCTTCTTGGAGTTCGACGAATTCGAGCTGGCGTTCGAGGGCTTTGACGTCTCGGTAGAGGTTGGCTTCCGAGTCTACGGGAGTGGTGGTCGAGTCTGATAAGGGTTTGATGTCTGACTTGGTGATTTTCATCTGTTCAAGTTGAAGATGATAGATGATAAGGATTTGGCGAATGAAACAAAAGTGAGTGATTTCAGTACTTGTACTGCATCATCAAGTCATCAACGGAAGTATGATACTAGAGTACAGTATGGCTGCATCTTAGTCGGATGGTGCGTACTTACACTGATTGGAGCAGCAGCCGGAGACATTACAGCTGCAGTTGACATTCTATCAAATTATTGTCCTTTTCTCTATACTATAATTAATTGATGATTTGGTGCCACGGGAGGTATTGGTGTGCTAAATGTTGGGTACGATGGAACTGGAACTGGATGTTATCAGCTATTGGCATTCGTGTTGTTGCTCTTTCTTGCTTCGAACGCTTGTCGCTTGCTTGAAACATCGTTGCCCTCTCTCTCGCCGTCTTGATGAACCAGATCGAAGCTCAAAGAACGGGAGATGGGGTAAAGAACAAGCCAAATGAACCCCACCATAAAAAAGAACCTTCTGTTCAATAATATCTTCGACTTTCGGCTATTTTTCCCTTTTCTCACCTTTCTTGAGAGTGGACCATAAATTTTTGAAAATTTCAGAATCTACAGAGACATCGACACAATAATTTTACAAACGATCCATTCACTTCACCACAACCACTTCCGCTAAGCTCCGCCTTCAAAGCTATTCACAGTTTCAACACCCGGGTGCAACTGTTTCATTTCTCAATTATATTACGCACAGAATACATAATGCCAAGCAAATCGCGTTCAAATAAAGGTAAGCGTTTCAACTCCCTTCTTCCCCCCATCACTCACATCCACTGCTTCCCAGCAGGAATGATTTCGAATCAGTCGTATAGGAAATTCTCGCGCAAAAAGCGACATGAAGATATTCATTCATGTAGATCCAATATGATCGAAATAGGCTCTTTTCTGATAAGCCCTCCCACAAAAGACCCAGAAACGACCGGACAAAAATTCTAAATCGCAGTTGATTTTACTAACCTATTTACGTCCCTGTTAATACAACAGTCATCATCTTTGATTGGGATGATACCATTTGCCCGTCGACGTTTGTCGATCAGTGCAAGGTGCAGTCTTTCAATGATTTCCCGCTTCATGTGAGTAGATGTGAAAATATGCGAGTGGTGGTAAAACATCCAATTATTTCATCTTTGATGTTTTCACTCACTTGTCTTCTTTTCAATCGTTTCACAGTTTCAAAATCTCATGGATGATGTAGGGAGAACCGCAGAGAAGTGTCTCGCAGCAGCAGCCAAATATGGAGAAGTAATCATCATCACAAATTCAGACGATGGATGGGTTCACTTCTCAGCCTCGAGGTACATTCCCTATCTCTTACCAGTCATATCGAAGTATCGCATCGTGTCCGCAAGAACTGATTATGAACACTTTTACCCAGGTCAACCTCTCTGTTGGAAGGCGGCAGCATTTGCACATGAAGTCAATGAAACCTTTGCGGAATCGGAGCTAAAGAGGACCATTGTGGAACATCATCATTCCATGGAAATTGAGACGAGCATGAGTTCTGCTGAGGGTAGAATGAATTGTGCTTCCCCATTTGATTCCCTGGCGTCCACAGATGATTCATCTGACGATTCGAGAGCAGATCGCAAAACACGCCTCATTCGCAAAAAGAGATCGACTTCATCAAATTCCCGCGAGATCATCTCCTTTGGAGATTCCATGGAGGAGCGGACCGCTGTCAAAATCGTTTCGGAGCAGTTGATGGCTTTGCCCAAGTCTGTCATGTTTATTTCATCCCCTACCCCCGAGCAATTGGTTGGGCAGTTGAGTATGTTGCAGAGTCATATGAAATATGTATGTACACATGCCTCGAGTCTTGATCTCGAGATTAGTCCGCAGCAGGCTGAGAAGTGTGCAGCAGGAGTTTTTAACAATAGGAAGGCTGTTGTAAGAAAGGAACAGGGTCAGTATGCCCTCTCGATCGGAAATAGTGTGCCCAGGATGAGACGTGCGAGTGATCGAGGTGTTGACGAGGCAACATTTTCTTTGTAGCAGGGTTGGAGTATGGGTTTAATTTTGGCTATTTCTCAAGGCAACTGATTTGCTACAGGCATAGGACATTTTATATGTGTATAATCGTAATAGAAGAATTACATTATTAATGAGAGACAAATGATTATCTCTTGCAGTGGTGGATCTGCCGTGTCCATTCTGAATTCGTCACATGATTGCTGAACTTTCTGATCGCCGTGTTCAACTTAGGTGCATGCAGTCAAGGCACCAGGCGTAAAGACTTCTTCCACACTTTCTGAATCCACGTGATCTCCTTCCTTCGTTGGAGACAACGTAATATTCTCGTCACCCCTAGCACTATCGTCGTCGTCTTCCTCCTCGCTACCGCCATCGTCTTCTACAATTGAAATCTTTTTTTTCGATGTATTGT
>Ga0115005_10001265_pt1 | contig 19933 bp, 22 predicted proteins | sample ArcOceMetagenome_FD_87163 | JGI IMG/M metagenome (GOLD analysis project Ga0115005, IMG submission 87163) | Marine eukaryotic phytoplankton communities from Arctic Ocean - Arctic Ocean - Greenland ARC118M Metagenome | ecosystem: Environmental > Aquatic > Marine > Oceanic | place: Arctic Ocean... | reverse complement strand
TAAATGGATGGACGGTTGGGAGTCTCGTCGTAGTTACGGCAGAGACAATGGCCGTGATTTTGATTGGTGTATTGTTCGCCTTGGTATCAGTGGTGTCATTCGTGGGTTTGATATCGATACCAATTATTTTCGTGGTAATGCGCCGCAGACTGTTTCAGTTGAAGCGTGTGTCAGTGCCAAACAGCCAAATAAAGATACCGTTTGGCATACAGTGTTAGGTGAAAGAGAAGTGGCAGCCCATAGTCAAAATATGTTCGAAATTTCCAATGCTCAATCGTGGACTCATGTTCGACTGAATATGTTTCCAGATGGTGGCATAGCACGTTTACGAGTCTACGGAGAAGCCGATGTTAACTGGGATATCTTTGTTGACGGTGAGCTTATTGATTTAGCATCCATCAAGAACGGTGCAAAAGCATTGTTGGTAAGTGATATGTTTTTCAGTGATAAAAACAACTTGCTCATGCCTGGACGTGGCAAAGACATGGGGGATGGGTGGGAAACAAAACGTCGTCGTGATCCTGGTCCAGATTGGTCAATTGTTAAATTAGCGTCGCAGGGAAGTGTAGAGAAAGTCATCGTTGATACTTGTCATTTTAAAGGGAACTTCCCAGACACTTTTAAGCTGGAAGGCATTAACACCGGTAGTGACGATTTTGACAATGCTAACGCAGAGTTAGATTGGCAAACCATTATTCCTCAAACTAACTTGTATGCACACCGCGAGCACTTGTTTATTAATGAAATTTCGACTGATAATTTACAACAATTTACCCACGTGAAATTAAGTATTTACCCAGATGGAGGTATTTCTAGAATGCGTATATTGGGTAAACGTACTTAAAGCTTAATCACTGAATTGGAATTGGGATAATGCCTAGATGACAAATAACACACAGATAATACCTAAAACACTTACGCGGGAAAGTTTTGCACCGTTTGGCGATGTGATTGAAGTGAATGATAAGGCCAAAAACTTCAGTATTAATGATGGTTTTACCCAGCGATATCATGATTTAGCCCAAGTAGACGTCACTCAAGAAAATGGCCATACCTTGATTAATATCTTTCGCTCAATACCACTTGAGCAGCCGGTGAGTATTAAGATGATGGAGCGTCACCCATTATCAAGCCAAGCTTTTTTTCCTATTGGCCAACAACCTTTTCTAGTGGTAGTTGCGCCTAAAGGTGAGTTGGATACAAAAAAAATTGAAGTGTTCTTGGCTTCTTCAAACCAAGGAGTGAACTATCATAAAGGCACTTGGCATCACTACTGCCTAGCGTTAAACACCGTCAGTGATTTTATAGTGGTAGACCGTGGTGGAGTTGGGGATAACTGCGACGTGATTAATTTGGATGGTTCAATTGTCATAGCTCAGAGCTAACGTAAACAGTAAATGTTAACGCCACAAATCATCATGGTAAATAAAAAGTCAGAAGTGGGCGATATTCGTAAAAAAAATAAAGCACTCATTCTTAATGCAGCAAAAAAAGAATTCGTTACCTTCGGTTTTAAAGGTGCGTCAATCAAGCGTATAGCAGAAAGAGCAGAGATCCCTCGGGCCAACATACATTATTATTTTGCAAACAAAATGGAGTTGTACCAAGAATTGCTCAGTAATATTGTGAGTATTTGGAACTCCAAATTTGACTCACTGAATATTGATGATGATCCCAAAACTGTGTTGTCTGCATATATTCGCTCAAAAGTTATGTATTCTCGTGATGATCCTGACGCATCCCGAATTTTTGCTAGTGAGATAATTCATGGTGCACCTGTATTAAACGACTATCTATGCAAAGATTTTAAAGTATGGGTGCAAACCAAGGTTGATGTCATCCAATATTGGATTAAGCAAGGCCTGATAGATGATGTTAACCCTCACCATCTATTGTTCCTCATTTGGGGAGCGACTCAACATTATGCGGATTTTAATGTTCAGGTACTGGCAGCTATGGATAAACAAGAAATGGATGAACAGAGTTTCGAAGCCATTGTTGACTCAATCACCACGATTGTATTAAAAGGTTGCGGAGTTAAAAGAATTCAAGAACCCGACGTTATTGATTCATAAATATTTTTAAATAAATTGCTGTGCAAGCATTCTCAAGCCGGTAATGATTAATACCACCGCAAATACTTTTTTGAGCAAGTTGGCGTCCATTAAGCTGGCTAACCTTGCCCCCACTGGCGCAAAGAGAACAGTCAGCGGCACAATACAAACAAAACTTAAAAGGTTGACCAATCCATAAGTGCCAAAGGGAGCATCGCTAGGCGTGATACCGAATATCAGCATAGTAATGGCAGCTGGAAAAGAAATAATAAGGCCTATACCAGCGGCAGTACCTACTGCTCTATGTGCAGGATAACTATAAGCAGCAAGAGTAGGCACACTTAGTGTACCACCTCCTATTCCAACCATAGCGCTGAAAAAGCCAATGCAACTGGCAATCAGACCTTGACCAAATTTACCGGGCAATGAGTCTGCCACTGCTGATTTTCCAGCTCGAAATAACATATTAAGTGCTGATAAGATGGCAATCACACCAAACAATGCACTAAGCCATTGGCCACCGTATTGGGTGACTAACATGCTGCCAATAACCACACCTATCAAAATATAAAGACACCATGACTTAAGAAGATCAAAGTCAACGTTACCTTTATTATGATGAGATTTTATTGAACTAAGTGAAGTTGGAACAATAGTCGCCAAAGACGTGGCCGTAGCAATCAACATGGCACTATGCGCCGATACGTCAAAGCTTTGAAACAAAAAAAACAACACTGGCACAATTACGATGCCACCTCCTACGCCTAATAAACCCGCTAACAATCCAGCAAATATTCCCGTTGTTATTAACGCTAAAATGGTTGGCAGGTTGGCTAGTACAACATCCATAATATTCTCTTAGTTTACAAAATGGCTGCGAAGGCTTTGCCGTCACTACGGGGATCTGTTGCTGCTGCAGCAGAATTGTCAGGCCTTAAAACGATTGCCCCAGCGTGACCCATTATTTCATTACATGCTGGTACAGTTGCTACGTCATGGCCTTTTGTCGCTAATTCTTGAATGACATCTTGCGGTATATCTTGCTCAATCTTCAAATTATGGCTGTTGCCACCCCATGTACGGCCCAATAACCATCGGCTTTGGTCTATTGCATTAGACAAGGATTGTTGGCGATATACATAACGACTAAACACTGCAGCTTGAGTTTGCGGCTGACCTTCACCACCCATAGTACCGTAACTTAAACGCCTACCGTCGTTTAGCTCAGCAAACGCAGGGTTGAGCGTATGAAAAGGTTTTAAGCCAGGTTTTAGCTGCTGAAGGTGGTCAGGCTTTAGACTAAATAAAGTACCTCGGTTATTCCAAAGAATACCTGTCTGTGGAGAAACGACTCCACTGCCGAATTCCCAGTAGATGCTTTGAATATAGCTGACCATTCTGCCTTCTCGATCACAGGCGCCCATCCATACTGTATCACCAGGTTTAGCAATATGCGGCCAAGGTAGTGCCTTATTTAAGCGCACCTTTTTTGCCATTTGATTAAGCTTTTCTTCTTGCAGATACGTCTCTAAAGGCTCGGCTAGACGAGACGGATCAGTTAACAAAGTGTCCCGCACAATGAAGGCTTGTTTAGTGCATTCAATCAATATGTGAATAAACTCGGCTTCGGTCTTTGCCTGATGTTGTACCTTATCGAATAAGGCCAAGATGATAAGCGAAGCAATGCCTTGAGTCGGTGCGGGCAAGTTATATAATTTGCCCACAGAAGTAGTCACGCTCAAAGGAGTGACTTGTTGGGCTTGGTAATCAGAAAAATCGCTTAATTGAATCGGTGATCCTGCCAAGGCTAAATCTTCGGCTAACATTTTGGCAATGTCACCATGGTAGAAATCATCTAATCCATTGTTAACTAATATTTTTAATGTTTGTGCAATTTTGGGTAGTTTAAGTATTTTACCTTTCCTTAAACTTTTACCCTTAATCAAAAATTGTTCGAAATTGACTGATTTATGTAAATCATTAAAGGTTTTTTCACTCGCATTTTGCAAACTCTGGGTCACTTCAATGCCCCATTCAGCCTGACCTATAGCAGGAGATAATAATTGTTCTAACTCAATCGCTGATTGCCAACTGTGACTAATATCTAATGCTTTTTTCCAACCTGCAACTGCGCCAGCCATATTTAAACAAGCGCGTGGACCGCGGCTCTCTATATGGTTTTGACCAGCATAGAAATCAAGGTCGGCTCTTTTTGCCGCAGTACCACTTGCGTCAATGCCAATAGGCGTTTTGCCGGGTTCACTGATTAGCCAAAAGCCGTCGCCACCCAAACTATTCATGTGTGGGTAAACAACAGATATTGAAGCTGCAGCAGCAACCATGGCCTCTATAGCCGTCCCGCCTTGCTGTAAAATATTTTGCCCAGCCTGACTGGCTGCATAATGCGGCGCGGTAAATGCAATAGATTTTGTTGCAGTACTCAAACTTTCGTCTCCTATAATATGTTTGCCTGTCTTAATCATGGTGTCCAGCGTAACGATATATTAGATATACATACATACACATACACCCGTTTGCGGATATTAATACAGGCCATATGGGCAAGAAGATCTCTGGCAATAGTAGCATTGTGTAGCAAGCAATTAGCTATACGATTATCTGTCTTCAATTGGGTGTGAAAATGTTTGCATTTTTATATAAAATACACAAAATAAAATAATATTTGTTAGCATAATGCGCCTAGCAATTAACTACAAATGCTAATACTTTTAGGAAATACATGCTAGTTACCAATTTAGTTATCAATTTTGTTTTTAAAACCTTGTCAGTTGTCCTATGTTAGCTAATTTACCTCCACATGATCTTAGCCAATTGAAAGTGGTGGTGCTAACAGGTGCCGGTATTTCTGCTGAATCGGGTTTAAAAACCTTTAGGGATAATAATGGCTTATGGGAAGACCACAGTATTGAAGACGTGGCTACTCCTGAAGGGTTTGAACGTAATGCAGAATTAGTTTATCGATTCTACAATCAAAGAAGACGTCAGTTACTCAGTCCAGAATTACAACCTAATAAAGCTCACCTTGCATTGGCAATGTTAGAACAGGCATTAGGGGATAGCTTTACTCTTATTACCCAGAATGTAGATAATTTACATCAAAGAGCAGGTAGTAAAAATGTGCTGCATATGCACGGGAGTTTGTTATCCGCTAGATGTTTAGCTTCAGATAGTTGTAGCGATATATTCAACGATTTAAATCACACTAACCAATGTGATTGCTGTCATCCAAAAAGTAGCATGCGCCCAGACATAGTCTGGTTTGGTGAAATGCCAAAATATATGCAACAAATTGAGACGCTTTTGAATGCTGCCGATATGTTCGTTTCTATTGGTACTTCCGGCACAGTTTATCCCGCAGCCGGTTTTGTTAACCAGGCTAATGATTATGGGGCTTACAGTATAGAGTTAAATTTAGAGACAAGCTCAGGACAGAGTGCATTTTCCGAAAAACACTACGGCCTAGCAAGTGAACTAGTCAGTCAATTCGTTGATACATTACTAAAAGACTTCAAGAGACCTCAAAATTGATTGAACACATGCAACAATATTGGTTGGAATTTTTAACTATTGCTAGTGTGCACTTATTGGCTGTGGCTAGTCCAGGGCCAGACTTTGCCATAGTATTAAAACACAGCATAAATTTTGGCCGCAGAGCCGCTATCATCACCAGTATTGGTGTTGGAGTAGCCATTCTAATCCATGTAGGCTATTCGTTGCTGGGTATTGGTATTTTGATAAAAACAACACCTGTGCTTTTTCAAGTTTTTAGTTATGTTGCTGCTGCGTATTTACTGTATTTAGGCTGGGGAGCGATAAGAAGCGCTGCACCAAAGACTCTAGATAATGTAGAGGTTGAAAATGTGGTTCAACTTATGTCTGATAAAAAAGCGTTTATGGTGGGGTTTTTAACTAACGGTCTTAATCCTAAAGCCACGCTGTTCTTTTTGTCGGTGTTTGCCGTAGCAGTATCTGCAGATACCCCAAATGCCATTAAACTTGCATACGGTTTGTATATGGCTGTCGCTACAGGTATCTGGTTTTGTGTGTTGTCATTGTTTTTAAGTTCAAAAAAAGTGACTGGATTTATTGGTAAAAAAGGCTATTGGTTCGATAGGATAATGGGTTTTGTTTTGATTTTATTGGCGATAAAACTAGTTATGCCTGTATAGTGCGCTGCTATTGAGGAACACAACTTCGGCTAGTCAAGTAGGAATATAAGTGGAAGAACAAAAACAGTTTGAAATACAAGGCGGTAGCCTTGAAAAGTCTCTAAATGGAGAGACCCAATTAGATCTAAAAGCAATTGCTAAAGAAGCCTGGGATTTATCAAAAAACACTAAGACAGCTGTTTTACATGGCGTATTGTTGTTGTTTTTTATTGCCATTATATTTGCTTGGGCATTGCAATCCATCTTCGGCATAACCGATTTAAGCATTATCCCTCCGCGTATGATGATTTCTCTAAAAGTTGCTGGCATTATTGTCACTACGCCCATAATAGCTACCATGTTTTTGATAGGTATTTCACATAGTGTTGGCATCAAACCAAGCTTTTTTACCATTCTGAGAAATGTAATGAGCTCTGTTTTAGTGATTTTACTGGCGTTGTTATTAGCTGCAATGTCAGATGTAGGCTCTCTTATTGGATCACAAATCAGTGTTTTATTAGGTGTTGGCGTCTTATTTTATGTAAACCTTGCAACCGGTTTTTCAATCATGTTGTTGGTCGAGAAAAAGTTAGCTCCAAGCCAATGTGTACTTCAGTCATTGAAAGTATTTCATAAATATTGGATGCCACTTTCGACCTTTTATGTTGTGTATTACTGTTGTTTATTTATAGGCGCTCTTTCTTTGGGGTTTGCCTATATTTGGATTATTCCCTTTTTCATTAATATGAAAGGCATCTTATATCGGGAATTGTTTGGCGTTAAGGTGCGCGGTGTTAAGAACAAAATCAATCCAGATGAGACTATATTTCATGCCTAGCCCCGTTAAGAGTTTGATTATCACTGTTGTGGTAGTTGTTGCTACTATTTCCGTAATTGTTGCGGTGCAAAAACACAAGGTACAAGACACTGTGCCTGAGACTTTTATCAGTATAAAGGATTCGCATGTTGCTCCTCTTGAAAATAGTAAAAAACCGGTACCTAAGTTTTCTACTTACACAGACGTAAAAGCAAAGAAACGCGCTTTTTTTGCTTATTTATTACCTGAAATTAGACGTCAAAACAGCATTGTCGAAAAAGAACGTGAAATGGTATTTTCACTCCTTAACGTTCATACAGAAAATCAGCAACTTAATCAGCACGAGTCAGAGATTTTTGAGTTGTTAAAACAAAAATATCAACTCAATATTATAAAAGACCTAGCAATTGAAGATACCTTAGCTGAAATGATCATCCGAGTTGATATTATTCCAGAAAAACTCATTTTAGTTCAGGCCGCCAATGAGTCAGGTTGGGGGACATCTAGGTTTGCTTTGAAGGGATATAATTTCTTTGGGTTATGGTGTTTTAAAACGGGCTGTGGCTTTGTACCAAAACAGCGAAACGAAGGTGCCAAACATGAGGTAGCAAAATTTAGGGATTTATCTCACGCTGTTATGACCTATATTCGCAACCTCAACCGTTTGTATGCCTATCAGGAGTTAAGGCTAATCAGGTCTCAGTTAAGAAAAGATAATAAACCTGTCACTGCTAAAGCCTTATCCGAAGGCTTGATAAGTTATTCTGAAAGGGGGCAGGACTACATTGATGAGTTACAAAGCATGTTAAGAGTCAATGAGAAACATATGGAAACAGCGCTGTGAAGTTAGCCAATATTATATTTTTAGTTGCCAGTTGTTCGTCTTGGCAAACTCATTTAAGCGCAGAAACCTTAGAAGTAGAGTATTCAAGTTTTTATAGCCATGTTAAAAAGCTTGATGATCCAACTACCGACGCATTGAGGTTTGCCTTTGGATTTCAACATATTGCTGAGAAACGCCTTTGTCACATCAGCAGTGCAAAAATAGTCACGCAAAAACAAACACTAACGTTAACCGTAGAAAATAATAATCGTTTTACTGTACCCGCGGACAAAATACTTAAAATGGCTAAGGCCAAGGTGGTCTTAGAACTAGATGACCAGGCCAATCGATGTGATATGTCAGTGCAGTTAGAAACGGTACCAAGCTATTTAAAGACACAATACAGTCATGATGAGTTGTTACTATTGTTTAATCAATATCAGGCATTTTTTGATGAGATGGGCGGATTTTTGTCTTTTATGATGCCTTTTGCAGAAGGTTTGGTATTTCACTTCGAAGAAGATGTACGATTACCACAAAATTTATTAGCCTTGGTTGATGAAAATGGAGGGGTAGCGCTGAGCGAAACATGGCTAAAGAGGGAAACAGGCTTAGAATTACCTAATAAACCGTTACGCATAACCGCGATTATTGAGAAGTAAATAAATTAAGATATAAAATATGCAGGGTATGGGAATACCCTGCATCCGGCGGTTTAATCGTTTTATCTAGAGAATAAACGGCGACCGCGGCGCATATTAGAGCGAAGCTCTGTTCTCTTGCTAGTTAACCAACTGTCTCTGTTAATGTTTGCTTCAGCGCCTCTACGATTTTCTTCAGTCGTTCTGAAAGTACAAAATTGCCTATAAGCTGACAAATCTTGCGACAATTCTTGGATAACCAATTCAATCATGATGGCATCATCCACATAACCTAAACCTGGAATATTGTCTGGTACTAAATCTTCTGGCTCACTAAAATAGGCCAGTGAGGTTAAGATTTCATTTTTTTCATCTTCAGGCATTTGCCATTCTTGGTCTTCTAATGCAGATATAAGGGTTTCGAGAGATTCCATTCTTTCCTTAACAAAATCAGGCAAACTAGCCTGTTCCATTTCCGCGCAAACTGCACGGGCTTTTGCTAACACTTCGGCCGGCGGTAATTCACTGGCTTTACTCATAGCGGCTTTCATCATTGTACGAAAATGTTCTAAGTCACTGTCAGAAAGTTCGAAACTAATTTGAATGGGCATTATTGGGATCCTTATTTTGTTGTTAGACGTCTACCTTAGAGAGCAGCAGCGAGTCTGTCAATTGCACTGTTGAAATATCGCACCTTTGGGGCTATTCAGACCCTAATTGATATTTAATTTGGTCTTCAATTCTTTGTACACTATTACGACCATGTTCAATTAGTTCTTTCGCTCGATAAAACTCTATCATACCAAAATCTCTAAGTTGTGGTTCGATTAGGATGTCAGGTGGATCGCCGGCTAGTCTAGAGCGGGTAACTCTGGCAGATAAAATGTCTAATGAACCTGTCATAGCGTTGATGATTGATGGGGCAGGAGGCAGCACAATTTGATCATCAATTGGTATACCTTCTATTTTTTGCTGTTCAATATTGGCAGGTTCGAGTATTTCTAAACATTCTTCAGTCAAAAACTCCTCGTTTGCCATTAAGGCTTGTTCTGTTGTCTCTTGGTCAGCGTCTTCACTTTTTTTAAACCATTGTTGAATTTGCTGTTGGCTACGTTTAAAAAAATCTGAAGTCTTTTTCTGGTTATTACCATGGTCAATTGGGTTATTAATTATAGATTGAGGTCTAAAGTCAGCGCTTAGATTAACGGCGATTACAACATCAGCTCCTAACATTCTGCACATGTTAACTGGGACAGGGTTGACTACACCACCATCAACCAACCATCTATTGTCACATAAAAGTGGCGGAAACAAGCCTGGAATGGCGCACGACGCTTTTACAGCTTCAATCACAGAGCCACTCATGAAGTTAACTTCACGGCCACTGTATAAATCTGTGGCAACAGCCGCAAAAGGTTTGTTCAATTCTTCAAACGTTTCAAAACTAAAATTTTCTTGCAGTGCTTTAAATACTTTTTGCCCACTCACTAGGCCGCCTTTATGAAAACCTACCCCCATTAAAGCAAATACTTGCCACTCTGTAAGGCCTTCTACCCATTCGGCTAATTCTGACAATTTCCCAGACGCATATGATGCTCCTACATAAGAGCCAATAGAGCACCCAGACACTATATCTATATCGATGCCCATTTCTTCCAGAGCTTGGATCACCCCAATATGAGCCCATCCACGCGCTGCGCCGCTGCCTAATGCTAAACCAATTTTCATATTCTATTCGTTTAATCCTAAATGTTGATTATGGCTAGTGGCGCTGTTGTCTCCAAACTAGTCGAGTCGAGCGAATTCATAACAGGAGGATCAAATCCAATATCACCATTATTAAATGGTGTTGATTGGGTTTTTAAACCTGAGAAGTCAAATTGGCTGTTATCTGCCAAGTGAGAAGGCACCACATTTTGTAACGCTTTTGACATAGATTCTATTCTGCCGGGAAAACGCTGTTGCCAATCTTGCAACATGCCTTTAATCACTTTTCTTTGTAGGTTTTCTTGGGAACCACAGAGATTACAAGGAATGATTGGGAATTGAAGGTGCTGCGAATAGACAGCAATATCTTGTTCAGCGCAGTAAGCTAGGGGTCTGATGACCATTTGTTTGCCATCATCACTGACTAATTTAGGTGGCATCGATTTTAGCTGACCACCGTTAAACATATTCAGAAAAAGAGTCTCTAACATGTCATCTCTGTGATGACCTAATGCAATTTTAGTCGCTTGTAAACGAGTGGCGGTGTTGTATAAAATACCTCGTCGTAGCCTTGAACAAAGAGCACAGGTTGTTTTACCTTCAGGCACTTTATCTATTACGATTGAATAAGTGTCCTCTTCAACCACCTCAAAATCGACACCAAGCTGGGTTAGGTATTCTGGCAATATATGTTCTGGAAATCCAGGTTGTTTTTGATCGAGATTAACCGCAATAATACTGAAAGAAATAGGCGCTACTTTTTGCATATGTAACAGCACATCCAACATCGTGTAGCTATCTTTTCCACCTGATAAGCAAACCATCACTTTGTCGCCATCTTCAATCATATTAAAATCAGCTATAGCTCTACCTGTGTTATGTCTGATACGTTTTTGCAATTTATTGAAGTTTCGCGTGTCTTTTTGATTAATGCTGGATAATTGATTCATAGATACGGCTTATATTGTATGGACTAAAAAGGTTGTAACCCTAAGATTGTTGGGCAATTATACTGGAAAAATTGCTCTTTCTAAACTAAACCTCTGTTTAATGGATATGTTGTTATTATGCGTTGTTATTATGCGTTGTTTTTATGGCCCATAGTTTATCAATAAAAAATCTGTATTTCACTTGGTCAAAACAAAATAATTTTGCTCTTCGTATTCCTAAATGGCAGGTGGAAACTGGACAAAAGGTTTTTTGTATGGGCGCTCAGGGGAATGCAAGTCTACCTTATTGAATTTGATCTCTGGCATTGAAAATCGGTGTACGGGCAAGACATGGCTAAATTAAGCCAAAGACATAAAGATACTTTCAGAGCGAATAATATTGGCATCATATTTCAACAGTTTAATTTATTGCCTTATTTATCTGTAGAACAAAATATACTATTGGCTCAACGATTTAAGAGTGTAAGCCAGATACCAAAATCAGAAGAATTAGCTTCAATATGTGATCGATTATAGTTAAGCAGTAATCTACTTAAACAAAAAGCAATTGACCTAAGTGTAGGGCAGCAACAACGTGTCGCCGTCGCTAGGGCATTGTATGGCTCACCTGCGATGATTATTGCAGATGAACCGTCTTCTGCGTTAGACACCCAAACCAGAGAACAATTTATCCAACTACTTTTAGACTGTGCTCAATCATCAACGGTTATATTTGTTAGCCACGATATGTCTCTAGCGTCACACTTTGATCAGCAACTGAGTTTAGCCGAGTTGCAGCAGCAAGGGGTTGAAACTGATGTTATTTAAACTAGTGTTAGCGAGTTTATGGTCTAGGCGTGTTATGGCTATTCTGACCTGTACCTCAATTGGTATTAGTATGTTGGTGCTTATTGGCGTTTAGCATTTGCGTGCTGAAGTAAAGAATAACTTTGAACGTACCGTATCTGGAGTTGATTTGATAGTGCGCAGCCGCACCAGTGGCATTAACTTGCTATTGTTTTCGGTGTTTAAAATTGGGAACCCTAACAACATACAATGGAAAAGTTACCAAGATATAGTTAATAAAAGCCGAGTGGCTTGGTCGGTTCCGCTTTCGATGGGTGATTCGCATCAAGGCTTTGCCGTAATCGGTACTACAGGTAACTATTTTGAATATTTTAAGTATGGCGATAAACAAAAACTTTCATTCATACAAGGTGAACCTTTTAAACGTTTATATGAAGTAGTGTTAGGCGCAGCTGTTGCTAAAAATTTGGAATATAGCATAGATCAATCCTTAGTCATGTCTCATGGCACTGGCAAAGTCAGTTTTACCCATCATGACGATCATCCCTTTAAAGTGGTAGGAATACTAGAGCCCACGGGCACCCCGACTGACCAGTCTTTGTATATCCCTTTGCAAAGCATCGATATTCTTCATCAAACACAACATATTCACGATGAATTGTTATCACAAGTGCCATTAGGTAAAACATATCAACCTCTGCTCAGCGCATTTTTACGAGGTAGTAAAAGTAAAATTGCCGTTTTACGATTACAATAAGATATTAATCAATATCTCCAAGAACCTCTTAGTGCAATTTTACCCGCTTTGGCCTTGCGAGAGCTTTGGCAAATTGTGGGCGCAGTGGAGATAAACTTGAGGGTTATTTCATGGCTGATTTTAGCTACCGCACTTATTTGTATGACCACTATGCTGTTGGCTTCAATGAAAGAGCGGGAAAGGGAACTTGCAGTATTACGGGCTTTAGGTGCTAAGGCTTACATCATTATTTTACTGATTGGCTCTGAGGCGCTATTACTAACATTCTTTGGAGCATTAGCTGGGTATTTATTAGTAACAGTCGGACTGTTACTTGGCCAGCCATTACTTGAACAACACTTTACTTTATACATCGGCGCATATATAAACTTGGTTGCAGCAGGGCGCTTCTTTTTGATAGCAGCCAGTGCTGCTGTTTTACTGTCTATTATCCCGGCGGTATTGGCCTATAAAAACTCGTTGCAAAGTGGCCTTAAGCAATAACGTTTAGCACTTCACTGGTGATACAAATCCTTCGGGTTTAATCGCCAGAACGTCACAGTTGAGTTTATCAATCACATGTTCCGCTGTGTTACCTATCAGAGCGGCAGAAATACCTTGCCTGCCAACTGTGCCTAGTACCACTAATTCTGCATCAAGTTGTTCAGCATATTTTGGGATAACTTCTTCAGGCAAGCCAATATCCACATGACAATGTTGTTTGCTTATATGATGTTTATCGCTGTGGATCCCCATACAGTGCTCATGATGTAGCTTAGCTGACTCGTCATAAGTAGTGGGGTTAAACTCTGGGATCTCGATAACAATATTGACGGGTGTACCAGGATACGAATTAACCAAATGTACATTTGAAGAGAGTAACTTAGCAAAATGTAATGCTTGTTTAGTAATTTCTTCATTCAAAGAGATGTGCTCTTTAACATCTACTCCAACGTTAACTGCAGCAATTATTTGTCCTCCACAGGGCCAATCATGTTCTTTTACTAACAACACCGGAACAGGTGCTTTGCGCATAATATGCCTATCGGTAGGGGTGAAAATAACTGATTTTAGTGAATCATGTTGCTGAGTACCTTTAACGATTAAATCGTAGCCCTTGTCGACCACTTCATAAATAATGCTTTCATAAGCTCGATTATGCCAAACGATTTTTACATCGATGCTCACTCCTTGAGTAATAAATTTATCTGAGACTAAATTAACCAACCAATCAGTTCTATCGTCAATAACTGCTTGGCGCATATTTTCACGTTCGTCCATTGACAACATAGTCGTCATTTCGTATGAAAAGTCATAGATAGTTAAGAATGCTGTAATACTGGCGCCGTTAATTTTGGCAATTTCGATCGCTCTGGCCAATGATTTTTGCTCGGAACGTTCTGGCTCTATAACGGCTAATATTTTCTGATAATTCATGCCTGACCTTTAGATCAAATTAGCGAATGAGAAGTTAACTAAGCTTATGAAACTAATTAAGATTTTTCCAGTCATTTAATTACTCACTCACTCAGAATACATTAAGTTACTTTCGATCAGGCGTAGATCCGCAGGAATGGCTACTTCCTATCAGAGGGCGGCAACGAAAACCAAATGTGGCAGATAAGCAAGAGTTAAGATGGATTGGTATCTGACATCAAAAATGCTGCGTCTTTATAGAATTGAGCCAGATATGGCTTGGAATAACTGGTTTATGGCGAATACCATCAATAATAAACCCATTAAGATTTTTGCTTTAGGGTTTTGAATCAGTTGTTGAATTTTGTCGAACCCAGAAGCCATTAATATCATTATTGGTAAAGTGCCTAAACCAAAGCCCGCCATAATAGTCGCACCTTGCAGTGCCGACCCACTTGCTAAAGACCATGTTAGCACTGAGTAAACCAATCCACAGGGTAACCATCCCCAAATCATGCCATAGGGTAGGGCGTGGAATGGACTTCTAAAGGGTAATAACTTTTTAGACCAAGGGCGAATAACTTGCCAAAATTTGCTACCAACTTTCTCAATTTTGCTAAGACCCAGCCACCAACCAGCTACATATAAGCCCAACAAAAATAGAAAAACCCCGCTCATAAATTGCAAGATTACTATGCCTTGATTGATTTGCTGAGCAAATAAATAACCAGCCCAACCAGAAATAGAGCCGGCAATGATATAGCTAGTTACTCGACCAAAATTGTAAGCCAATGTATAAGGTAACATGGCTGCATTTTTAGGTACGGCGTAAGCAAAAGCACCGACGATCCCGCCACACATTCCTACGCAGTGCACCCCGCCGGCTAAACCTATAAGTAAAGCCGATACAAAACTTAATTCACTCATCGCTATTGTTTAAGGTAGATTCGGTTTTGGTTGGTTTTTTTGGCAGATCATCGTCAAATAAAATACTACTACCGTGACGCTCTAAATCCTCAAATTGATTGGATTTTACAGCCCAAAAAAACACTCCGACCGCTATGCTCACTAGTATTATGGCTAGGGGGATCAAAACATATATGCTGCTCAAGAGTAGGCTCTCTATTATTTAAGAAGTCGTGTGGAATTAACCACTACTATTAACGAACTTATTGACATACCTAGTACCGCCATCCAAGGACTTAATAATCCCATAACAGCTAGGGGTAATATCAATAGATTATATCCTATCGCCCAGGCGATATTTTGTTTGATTTTAGTTTTGCATCTTGCCGCTATTTTGAAAATAACTTGTAACTTCGCTAGTTCATTATCGAGTAACACTATATCGGCAGACGATTTAGCTAAATCTGACCCCGCACCTAGCGTAATTGATACATCAGCTTGCGCTAACACTGGGCCATCGTTTATTCCGTCACCCACCATCAATACCACATGTTGTTTGGCCTGAGCGTCTTTAATCTTTTGTAATTTATGTTGTGGGCTTTGTTCCGCTAACCAATTCTTAATTCCTAATTCTCGGGCAACTGATTTCACTATGGGTGCAATATCTCCACTAATTAAAGTAACTTTACAGGGCTGTAGTGAGTCTATTAGTGCTGTGCCATGAGGTCTAAGTTTGTCGGTGAATAAAAATCCACAAAGTATACCGTATTCAGACTGCAAAAAAACATTACAAGTCTGCATACTCTTGGGTACTTCGAAATCCATAAATGTTGCAGCTCCTAGCTTATACAGCCTATCTTCTATTGAGCCACTGACTCCTTTACCCATTTCACTTTGAAACCCAGTCACTGTGTGCGGGGTATCATAGTGACTGAATGCCTTAGCTATAGGATGAGATGAATACTGCTCTATGCTTGCTGCAAGTTCGAGTAAGTGAATTTCCGGTTGTTCACTTGGGTTGATGCACTGCGTGAGAGTGAATTGCCCTTCTGTTAGTGTCCCCGTTTTATCCAAACCAATCCAGTCTACTAACGCAAGTTGCTCTAAGGCATCCCCTCGTTTTAATAACACTCCTTTACTGTTCAAATTGGCGATAGCACAAGATAAAGCCGAAGGGGTGGCTAACCCTAAAGCGCAGGGGCAGGTTGCAATTAATACGGCGACCATTACCCACAGGGCCTCGGATGGGTCTATTTGCCGCCACACAAAATAGCTAATACAGGCAATCAATAACACTGCTACCACAAAGTATTGAGAAAACTGGTCAGCTAGACTAGCAATCCTCGGCTTAGTGCTCATTGCTTGAGTCTGTAATTTACTAATTTGATTAAGAGTCGAATGTTGCAGGCTAGCAGTTACCTTTACTGTCAATGTACCTAATTGGTTTAAACTTCCCGCTAACACTTTGTCATCAGCGAATTTACTAACCAAATCAAACTCACCAGTTAACATAGCTTGATCAAGTTGACCTTGTCCTTGGGTAATAATCCCATCTACTGGAACCAGCTCACCGGCTTTAACTAAAACCAATTGATCTACCTTTAAGGACTTAGCCAACACAGGCAACAGTAAATCTCCGTCGATCAAAGTGGCAGTGGTGGGCATATACTCCAGCATATTGGCTGATACCTGAGCAGCCTTGTAACGTGCACTATGTTCAAGGTAACGACTAATCAGTAGCAAAAACACAAACATACATAAGGATTCAAAATAGGTTTGACCAGTATTTTGTGCAGTAGCAAACACCCCTGATATATAAGTAATAGTTAAGGCGACAACAATAGGCACATCCATATTAAAGGTGCGAGCACTTAGTCCCCTTATAGCACTAGTATAAAACTCTGAGGCAGAATAAAGCATAACGGGAGTAGTGAGTAATAAGCTTAGCCAATTAAAATATTGTTTGGTTTGAGCATCTATATGCCCAAATAAATCAAAAAAGACACCAATATTTAACATCATGACTTGCATTGTCATTAAGCCAGCTAAACCTAAGCGCTTTAAAAATGCTTTATTTTCCTGTCTGAATGTTGCTTCATGTTGATCGGGTTGAAAAGGTTTACCGTGGTAGCCTATTTTTTCGATATGGCTCAGGATTTGACTGAGTTTTAGTTTCTTATTATTCCACGTTACACTTGCACGTCTGGCTGATACATTAACGCCAACCCTAATTACGCCGGATAATTTAGCCAGTTGTTTCTCGATTAACCATCCACATGCTGCGCAATTGATACCGCTAATCGTTAATTGAATTTCACTGGAGTCATCCTGACTTTCAACAAATTCTTGCAAAATACTATCGTCATCAAATATTTTGAGTGTTTGTAACAAATCATCTTCGTTCTCTGAGGCCTTTTCTGCAAACTCGCTTCGATAATGATAATAATCTTCTAATCCATTTTTAACTATTGCATCGGCCACGGCGCAACATCCAGGGCAACAAAAGACTTGCTGTTTTCCAAGAACATTATTGTGATAGTTAAACTGTGGGTCGACATCCAAACCACAATGAAAACACTTAGCCTGCATTCTGATTACGGCTTTAGTTCAAATGAATTTGTTTGGGGTAAAGAGACAACTTTTTGAATTTTCCAATTTTCATCAAAGGGATGTAAGCTCAATTTCCACTTACCTGAAACCTCGCTTGTGAAGGGCGCACGATATGTCCCATTGGCATCCCGTAACAAAGTTACTGAAAAATCTTTATATTTTTGAGTTGAATGTAAAAAATCTAAAGTCAAAGCTTCACCATTGTCAGGTGCGCCGCTGACAAAAGTGACTTCAACGTAATCTGAAAACACTTGAGTCTTAGTGGCTATATTGAGGACTTTGGCCTGTTGTAATTTTTGAATTTTGAGGTTTATAGCTCGACCTTCTTTATAGTAATCATCAATTACCATACTGTCTTCGCTATTAAATGCCAAATTCATCATAGAAAAACTAAGCACCATAGAAGTGAGCGGTACAACTATTAGAAACCAAGGCCAGAATTGTTTGTACCAAATTTTAGGAATGTCAGATTGCATGAAACGAAGCCACTCAAATTTAAATGAACAGAAACATCAAAAAAAACCGAAAACGGGGCTTTCAGTATATTAAATCGTTACTATTTATCTTGCGATAAACTGTATACGTATGCGCTGACTAGATGGATTTTCTTTTCACCTAGAGTGGTTTTAAATGCCGGCATTACACCGTTACGACCGTATCTAAGGGTTTCTGTAATGGTTTTATCCGTGCCACCGTACAACCAAATTTGATCAGTCAAGTTTGGTGCGCCAAGTAATTGATTACCTTTACCATCTTGGCCGTGACAGGCTGCGCATACAGTAAACCTAGCTTGACCCCCATCTACCATTGATTGGTTTAAACTTGGGTCATCTATATATTTTTGGGCGCTTAATTTTCTGTTACTTAAACTTAGAACGTAAGCGACTAGCTCTTCGATACCATCCTCACCGTGTGCATCTAATTGCGCAGGCATCATGCCCTGACGGCCATTGATGAGAGTTTCAGTGATTTTCTCAGGTGAGCCACCATACAACCAATCATCATCAGTCAAGTTTGGGAAACCTCTTTGACCTCGAGCATCAGAACCATGACACTGTGAACAGTTTTGACTAAACAAACGTTGCCCAATTTTTAATGCTTCGGCATCTTTAGCTAACTCAGTAATTGGCTGTTTGTAATATCCATCGAAGATAGGAGCAAAGAGTTCATTAGCAAATTCAACTTCCCTGTCATATTGATTTATAACACCATTAGTTTTATTTGCCTCTATTGCTGCCCTAGATTCGGCCAACGACTTTATGGTTTGATTAGAACTTTGCCAGTTAATCAATCCTTTAAAATTACCCAAGCCAGGATATAAAAGTAGATAAAGAAGCGCCCAAACGATACAAATGTAAAATAAGTTCGTCCACCATTTAGGTAATTGGTTATTTAGTTCGATGATGCCATCAAATTCATGATGCATATCGTCACCTTCTTCTACCCCTGTTTTATTGGACAAACACCAGCGTAGCAATAGATAACAACCTAATATTGACCCCAGTGTAATAACAGATATCCAGATACTCCAAAAACTACTCATCTACTTTAGACTCCCGCTTTTCTTGCTGTGGCTCATCATCAAAGATAAGCATTTTGGCTTCGTCAAAATTTGCTTTTGACTTTTTACTATAAGCCCACAACACTATTCCAATAAAACTCACAAATACTAGTACTGTATAAATAGCTCCACTTGTTGCGTAATCCATATTATTTCAACGCCGTGCCAAGTGATTGTAAATAGGCGATAAGCGCCACCATTTCAGTCTTACCTTTAACTGCATCTTTAGCCCCGGCAATATCTTCATCGGTATAAGGCACCCCAAAATCTCTAAATACTGATAGTTTTTTTGCCGTCAATTCGCCGTCTAAAGTGTTTTCCATCAACCAAGGAAAACCAGGCATGTTAGATTCAGGCACTAAGTCCCTTGCGTTAATGAGGTGAATTCTATGCCAATCGTCGCTGTATCTACCACCGACACGAGCTAAATCAGGCCCTGTGCGTTTAGAGCCCCATAAAAATGGGTGTTCCCATACTGACTCACCAGCAACTGAGTAATGACCATAACGTTCAGTTTCAGAACGGAAAGGGCGGATCATTTGGCTGTGGCAACCGACACAACCTTCACGAATGTATATGTCTCGACCTTCCATTTGAAGCGCTGTATAGGGTATCAACCCATCAACCGGCTCCATTGTTTGTTGTTGGTACATAAGCGGAGTAATTTGCGCCATGCCACCTAAACTAATGGCAACCAATATAAGAACAGTCAACAGACCAACATTTTTTTCAACTAACTCATGTGCATTTTTCATAG
>Ga0115005_10001262_pt1 | contig 19947 bp, 23 predicted proteins | sample ArcOceMetagenome_FD_87163 | JGI IMG/M metagenome (GOLD analysis project Ga0115005, IMG submission 87163) | Marine eukaryotic phytoplankton communities from Arctic Ocean - Arctic Ocean - Greenland ARC118M Metagenome | ecosystem: Environmental > Aquatic > Marine > Oceanic | place: Arctic Ocean... | reverse complement strand
GGCTCTGGCTCTGGCTCACTCTCTGAACTACTCTCCTCCGATTCCTGAGCAGGCCTGTTCAAACTCTTCCCCTGGGTCCGCTGCAACGTCGGAAACACCTTCCCCCCTCCCCTCCTAGGAGGATGCGCATAAACAATGGGAGCCGAAGCCTCCTCCTCCTCACTCTCCTCCTCTGACTCGCTCTCCTCCTCCTCGTTCTCCTCCTGCGGTCTGAAACCCTTGCCGCCGGGGGGACGAAGAATCTTTCCCCCGCCCGGACGACCGTTGTACGCAATGGTCTGGGGTTCGTCGTCCTCGTCGCTATCGTCATCGTCTTCGCTGTCGGCGTCGGGCTCCATGGTGCGCATTACTTTTCCTCCGCCTCCCATGGGACGGAGCTGTTTGCCCCCTCCGAAGGATGAGCGGGGGTAGGCTGTTTGGGTTTGGATTTCATCTTCTTCCGAGGAGGATTCGACGGGTGCTTGTACTTCTTCGATGAAGCGTTTTTTGGTCCTTGGCTGTTCAGTTTAATGTTGTGTTTGTTTGTTTTAGTTTTGTGTTTTTGTGTGTGTTTGTGAATGTTTGGATTACTGTACATGCATGCATGTAGCGTTTGAAACAAAGTCAAAACGCGGCATGAATTGATTGGGCAAGATGTATTTGGGGCTTTGCGTGATGAGATGAAGATGAAGTACCACACCACTACCGTATTTTAATACCATCTTAATCAATACAATCGTCCGAGATTGCACGGTATGCATCTTCAATCTCGTAGTATGCATAGCTAGTCTACAGTACGTGTACGGTAGGATGTGAAAAAAACCTCTCTTGGATTCCTTTCTCGCCCATCCCAAACGATTTCCAAATATTCAATATAGCATCCAATTAGGAAGGCATCATGAAACTTACCATTGCTAATTGCTAATTGTTAATTGTAATTGTAGCCTTGGTCAAGAATATTGGAAATATGTGTTGAACGATTTGTTGAAAGATTGGATTGATTGGGTGGATGTGTTTGGTGTTTGTGTTTGTGTCGAATCCATCGGTCGAATTACCGTAAACAGGAGAGAAAGTCGCCCAAAACTCAAAACGGAAGGGCAAAAATGGAACTTGGAAGAAAGAACAAAAGGCGAAAGAGGGTAGGGGGGTCAAAATTTGAAAATACTGATCCTGATCCTTTATTCAGGTTGTGCACCAAACTCCATCGATCATCAATCATCAATCATCAACAACATCCAAAACACACGCCTACGAGAGTACGTGTAGTATCCTCCTCGTTAGTTGATGGTTATCTATCATCAACTGAGAATGCAGCTATCAGCTATCATTTCTTTGATGAACGAGAGTGTAAAGATTACACTAAAGTACAAAAGTCAAAAGCCCATTTGAGCCCAGAGGACTGACAAATATTTTTTATTTTTTAAATATGCATTCCCAATAAAACTTTATGTACTACGGTTGTGTACGTAATAGAATAGTCCAATTTTATGTGTGGTCACTTCCAACCATAATAGTCATGTCTGGATCGAGAACTACACGTAAACGACGATCTGTAAGATAACCTTTTCTTATTACTATCTAGACTTTCTTGATTTCCTTTTCTTCTTGTTGGATGATAAGGCAGGTTTCGGTTCGAGGCCCATCTCCTTATCAACATCTTCTTGATTTAACTTTCTCTTTGGTTTATTGGTTTTGCCCTTGACTTGTACAATCCCTTGTTCGTCAATTGTACTGTCCTTCCCACTCAACGCCTCCTCCCAGTCATCATTGGAACCTTTGATGGCATACTTCATGATATCATAATCACCTGTGATTTGTGGAGGGAGATTAGATGTCATGCTACCACTTTGCAGTGTTACCATGGCGTCCTTTGCGCCCTCATCTGCATCTTCCTCGAGAGTTTGGCGTGAAACATCCTTCATCTTCGAAGCCTTCTTCTCGGCCTCCGTGCGTGCTTCTCCACTCAGGAGCTTACTGCTCTCGTTCTTTTCAACTACTTCGTTGAAAGCTTTTGACAGTTTACGGATTGCTTTGTTGAACATTGCCAAGATTTGGTTTGCAGGCAATCCAAGTTCTTTCGTCACGTCATCGACAGTCTTATTTTGTAAACCGATGGCGCAAAGCAGCGCTCCTTGGAGGCTCGATAGTTTGAAACCCTTTCCTAGTCTTCCAGTAAAGAAGACGCGAGCAAGGACTGGAAGTAAATCAGAAACGAGGTGGTGGTCACAAAGGTTGCGTCCGTAGAGTTCAAGCCGTTTCAAGTCATGAGGGGTCAGGTAGTAGTTTAGTTCTGTGACATCAATTCCACTGGTCGCTGAACCAGATCTTTTTTCAATAGCTTGGCTTGCATCCTTGTTCTCAGAGAATGCAGTGATAACATTTGATTCAAATTCTTCTAGTACACCCGTAGCTAGCTTCACACCCACACCACGGAATGGCCCTCCGAGAAGGGAAATAATTCTACGTTGAGTATCAGCAACAAATGCAGGCAACCATGCATCATCGTATCCAGTGCGTCTAGGCAGAGCACGGACCATAATGGCCGAATGCTCTCCAGTCAAATCGTTCTTTGTTTGTCTAAGATAAAGCATTCTCATTCCAGTACGCCTCCAGAATCGATGAAGCCCCGATGTCAAACCGAAAGATGTTCCGAGCCAATCTAATCTTGGTGATTTCACATCAGTGAGTGGCAAGAGAAGAGGAGGAAGTTGCTTACGAGGCACCAATTTTTCACCTTGGATGCCCTTCTTTGAACCCGAACCTTCATCATCGCTATCAGAGTCCGAATCATCATCTTTCTCGGAAGCGCTTGCATCTTCTACATCATCGTTTGATACTAATGAAATCATCTCTCCATTATAGAATCGATAAAGGAGCTCTACAGCTCGTGAACCGTAACCCATTCCTTGCACAGATGGATGCACAGCGACACGGACAATACGGGCACCACTAAGTTGAGCGAAATTGGAATCTCCAAATTGCTGACTGATAGTCCACGGAATTAAATCTCCAGCTGATCTATGGCCTCTAGCAAGCTGCGCTTGCACCGTCTTTCTAGATATTCTACCTTCGAGAGCCACTTGAACCACGGCAAGAATATCGGGGAGAGAATTGGAGTCTTCTTCCGCCGATGGAGAAAGCAACACAAAAACGGAGTGTGCTGGCGCATCGGATAGCATTTGCAAGTCGTTTGGTGTATTTTTGTAATGTGCACTGGAATAAAGTCCCATCATCTTTTGTAAGAATGCTTCCGATAGCTTGTGGTAAGAGAACAGTGCATCGCGATCAACATTGAATAATTCACAATCGGAAGGAGCAGGGGCACCACCGACTAATTTCATCTCTGATGCTGAACCACTGTCCAAACACAATAGCTTGTTCAACCAAGACTCGACAGGATCTTTGTTAGCGTAACGAATGGGAGTTTGTAGCTCAATCTCACGCAATGGACTTGATGAAGAGAGTCCGCTGGCAGCGGCGGCAGAAGCGGCCCACCTTTTTTCGTGTACCTTTCCTTCACCTTTCCCAATTCTTGGCCCTACAATGGCTTCAGCAGCCGAATTTGCTGCATTCAGTACACCACCCCTTCCTTTCAAATCACGCATTTCTTTGATAAGCTTCAAACTCAATGCTCGACCTGTTCCCTCATATCCATTCACAGTTGAACTCATGAAAGTAAGTCTATCGCCCAAGAGAGCCCTCACGATTGGGAGCGGAATAGCAGCGGCCTCATCAATAGCCACAAGCTCAGCAGATGCAAATTTATCGATTTCATCTGGTCTGACATACTGGATTATTTGACGATGCGATTTATGAACCTCCACAGCAATGATACATTTGATCTGATCTCTACCCTTGTTTGCATTGTACGTTATAGTATAGTCCAAGTGCTCTTGATATTTCAGTGCCTTCAATCCACGCAGTATGAAATCAAAAACAGCCACCAAGTTCTCCGGTTCCGGTGCGGTGACATTAATGTTGGAATATCCAAAGGATAGCGCTCCAGCAAGACACAAACCGATCGCAGCAGATTTTCCCCGTCCGCGACCTGCCGTCAGGGCCACAGTCGATTTGGAAGTCTTTTCCGCACACGCTTCCAAGAATGTCAATACGGCCTTGGCCTGATCCATTGTTTTGGCCAGTGCCACCAATTCCCCTACATGGGGAGTATCCTTCAACGTCTCCTTCAATAACTCCAAATCAGCATCTTCCTTGGACGTATAAGTCAAAACCTCCCCCGTATCACCCTTTGCAATTGTATTGTCTCCACTCAACTTCTTCAATGCCGATTTTGAGAGAGGAAGAACATTCAATTCATCATCGCACACCAGACAATTAGCACACTGTCCCAAACTCAAAATAAACCGTTCATTAAACCTCGGAACAACATCCCCCGCTCCCTCCGTCCTATACCTCGAATGAACATCCATACTCAAGCTATAAAGCTGTTTCAAACTCTTGACAGACCTCATTAAAAAAATAACCAATCCCCCCCCTTCCACCGTTTCAATCGTCCTCGCCATGAGATTGGGGGTGAGGGCTTCAAAATCTTGCAGAACGAGCATGCCGACTGTGCTTCCTAGGACGCGGTGGGAGTCTTTGTAGTAGCACCAGTTGATGTCTGTGGAGGAGAGGAATAGTTCAAAGTTGTCGACGGAGGGGTCGTTGGCGGATGCTTTGTTTTTGAGGCCTTTGGCTTTTTCTCTTTTGATTTTTTTCATTCTCTGTTTTTGGGTTGGTGAATGTTAATGGTAATGGAATGGCGAAGAACAAAGTTAGTGTTGGTGTTGGTGTGATATTAATACTGCGTGTGTTTGTTCATATTGAATATATGAATATGTATATCTTGAGAGTTGTATGTTGCATTCACCAAGATAAGATTGGACTGGAACATTTCCTGGACACTCATAACAATAAACTAGACAACCCAAAAAATAATCACAACACAATATACAATAAAATACTAACCTTCATACGATGAGTCGAAAACCCCAGTTCCTTCTTATAGCACCAAAGAACTTTAGGCCTAGCCCGAACGGAAGTCTTACATAAAAGATGATGAATGTTGGGCACCTGATCCTTTCCGTGATCTCCGACGAGGACGAGAATGGATCGTTCGTTCCGGACGACTCCGCGTTCAATGAGGGTTCTGACTCTCTCGTCTAGCTTTTTGCGAACCATTTTATTGGGTTTGTTTTTGTTGCGTTGTTTGAGTTAGGAACAGAACAGGATAAGTTAAACTGTTTTGAGTTTGGAGGATGGATGGAAATCAACAAGGGTTTTATGTTGTTCTTTGCGAAGATGACAAGAATTGTAAAGGGTGGCTTGGAACAACAATCTCAATTATTGCGCGAACACTGCGCTCGATGATCAGCTCAGAACCCATTCGAACTTTCCTTCAACCGACGCTTTTTTTGACAAGAGTATGCAAGAAGCGAGAAAGATGGTCATGTTGGCGAACGAAGCAAGAAGCAACGCAATGCAAGCAGTCACAAAGACTGAAACTGTTGTACGGCATAATTCAATTCAATATTCATCAATCAAGAGTACTGTAATAAGCTAAGATCATAGCTCTAACCAAACACTACAGTATCAAACAATGGCGGACGACCACGACAACCCATCATCATCATCACCATCATCCAAACCTTCCAATAGCAATGAATCAGTCAAAGCCAAGGAAGAAAGACTTCGAGAGAAATTAAAACAGAGGGCGGTCCAATCAAAAAACAAACGAAAGGCATCCGACGCTAGCAGTGTTAGTGTTACTGTTGGTATTACTGGTACTGGTACTGGTACTGGTACTGGTACTGGTACTGACGGTGCCCCGCCCTCCTCCGAGACTCCTCAAAGTGACGGTCAGGGGAAATCCAAAAAAGCTCGAAGCAGGCAGAGACGCCGCCGCCGTGAAAGACGAAGCGAACATCGTCGCCGTGCTCCGCCCCCGCATCATCCCGGTATAAATATGAATAACGGTAACGGTAACGGTGCACCCATGGACAACCGATCGTATTATCAGCAGGATCATTATGGAAGATTTCCTCGTGGTCCTGGTCCTAATCCTGGTTCTGGTCCCAATCCTGGACCACCTGGACCTCACCGTGATGGTTACGGTGGTGGATATGGAGGACCATCGCGAGGAGGGTATCGTGGTGGTGGTGGGAGAGGAAGAGGGGGAAGTCCCGGTCGCTGGGAGAGGGGAGGATACGATCCTCGAGATCACCGTCAAAATCATCATGGCGGACAGGATCGGTTCGGACGAGGTGGATACGGACATGGACCTGGACCTGGACCTCACCGTGATGGACACGGTCGTAGAGACTACGGGAGAGATAATGGCACCAGCGGTAGCGGTAGCGGGAGAGATATCTATGGGAGAGATACTGGTGCGGGATCTGGATCTGGACGGGGAAGATCGCTCTCCCGCAGCTTTAGTCGGTCGAGGAGTCGAAGCAGTGCGAGGAGTTATAGCAGCGGGAGTGCGGGTGGGAGTTACAGCAGCCGCTCTTCCAAGTCTAGTAGAAGCTACAGTCGGGATCGGGAGCGGGATCGCTCGTTTAGTAGATCTAGGAGTCGTAAAAGGAGCCGTGATCGCGATCGTAGTTCCGATGATGATTCGAGAAGGTCAAGGAGTAACTCCAACAGCAGGAGTCGTGATCGGAGTCCAAGTAGATCCGCTAGATCTAAATCTGGTTCTCGTCGTAGAAGCACCAGCGACAGCCCCAGTCGAAGCAAATCCAAGTCCAAGTCCAATCGAGAAAGGAGTCGATCCGCATCATCACCATCACGACCATCCTCACCATCGCAAGATCCTCCCAGAAACCAAGAACAAATCCAACAAGATGAACTCACCAAAGACCAACGAACAATCTTTGTCTCACAACTAGTCATGAAAGCTAACGAATCGGATATCCGCCGATACTTTCGTAAAAAGCTAGGGTACAAGGTGAACGATGTCATTCTTCTCAAGGATAAACGGAGCGGGAGGCACAAGGGGTGTGCCTATGTCGAACTCAAACGGTTGGAAGATGTCTCGAAATGCTTGGAGGCTACTGGCAAAGTACCCGATTTTCAAAGGTTCCCCATTCTCCTCAAGGCATCGGAATCGGATAAACATGCGACAGGTTCTGCCGCTGGGAATGGGAATCTGGCGACTGGAGGACAGGGGATTCGGGGCGAAGCTCAAAAAGTCTATGTGGGGAATATAGACCAGAACGTCACCCAATCCCAGCTCTATGCTATTTTTTCGCAGTTTGGGCAATTGGATCGGGTGCTGCTTCAGGTGGATATTGCCACGGGCATGTCCAAGGGATTTGCGTTTTTGAGTTATCAGGATCCCAAGGTTAGCAATCTTGCGATTATTGCCATGTCGGGTCAGATTTTGGGGAATAAAGCAATGTAAGTTTCAAGATACGATACAGAACCGTACGTGTAGAGGGGGTTGATTTGATTTGCTTTTCGTCGACGTTCTTTGCAGTCTGATGGATGAGAGATTGTATTTGATTTGATCTACTGTACGTGATGGGGATGTCATGCCATGGTTTAGGGTTTGATGCATTCGCAATCGTTTATGCATTCACCTCTACATTGAACATGTTTCAACTGCCTGTTGTTGGTTGCTTGGGTTTGCAGCCACTCTTTTCGCCGGACCTGGTTCCTCACTGATTGAAATTTCTTCAGCAACTGAAACAAACAGATATTGAGTCATTTGATTCAATGCCACATGGAACACGTCGCGCGTCAGTTTGTCGATGGTCTACAGTAGGAGAAATATAAGAGGGGTATGGAGCATCAAAGGGTAAAGTTGGAGTGAGGAAACGGGGTTGCCTCGGAAAAGGTGCCACAATATTCAATACGGTGAATGAACGGTGCGGTTGGATCACAGGCAGAACCTTCCAAATTGTTGTCATTTGACTGATTCTTTTGTCTTGTTCATCGTTCCCCACAGGTACTTTTTTCTTTTTGTGTACACAGGTTTCATTCCTTATGCAGGAAATTAGTACCTGGTGGGGAGATGAGAAGAGTTTTAATTGTCCTTCTATGTACCATGCTTGAGTGATGTGGATCTTGAATGTCGAAACTTTGTGCCATGTTTTTTCTGCTCTAATATTTCCCCAAAAACACACTCCTCTAACCCACTCTACTTGCTTGTATTTGTTCTAAAATCGACAGAAAGACTGGTTGGGCAAATCAGAACTCGGCCGCTAACGGCTCGCAAGAAGTTCAAAGCTCTGAATTTCCCCAAGACGCAGCGGAACGAATTGAAAAAACCAATGTGGTCTTCAAGCAGTTGAATGGTTCTGGCTTGTGTCAGACTTCCGGGATTTTACTCGTCCCTGGAATGGCCAGTCAGATCCTTAGTCTCCAAGCTTTATCGCCTGATGCAACCAATGCTCAAATAGCGATTATTGCAGAGGAGGCTGTCAATCTTGCTCAGGGTTTGGCGCCGTCTGCAACTCCTTCTACCACTCCATTGCCAATGTCGTTGCCCAAAGCTGAGGCTGAAAATCCTAAACATGTCAAGGGGGACCTTTCTAAGCATATCCTTGTTCGGAACATGTTTGATAAGGATGAAGAAACCGATGAGAATTGGGCAGACGAGATTCGGATGGTGTTTCATGAAGAGGGAGGGAAATACGGTGAGATTTCGCTCGTCAAGGTTATGAAAGAGGAATCTGGAGGTAAGATTTATGCCTCATTTGAGTCGCTGGAAGGTGCTGCGGCATGTGGTGAGAAATTTGCTGGTCGTTGGTTTGATAAACGTCAACTTATTGTAGAGTTTGTTGACGATGCCACTATTTCTTCGATTCAAAAATGAGATTGGGGGAGAAATGTATATTCATATAAATTAGGAAATGATTTTGTTTGAGCTTTTCTCAAATTTATGTTTACACTACTCGTACACACGTACTGAATACCTAATTCAAGAATGACTGACTCATTCTCCGCCCGCAGAAATTTTGAATACGCAGGAATAATAATTGCTACGTACAAGAAAAGAGTCCATTTTCTTCTTGTCAATCATTTCTTTAAGTCATCTAAGATCAACTCATATGAGTCTCTTGACGGCTTTTCTTCCTTCATTTCCCTCTTTACCCTTCGCCAGCGTTTCAGAAATGGACAAGAAAGCATCTTGTGACTACACGTAGAAATGAAGGAGAACCGCCCCCTCCGTTTCTTCTTCTGGTGCGATCTTTTGCAGTAATGGTTGACTTTACAGCATGAGCAAATCAACAAATGTATGGTCTCTCCTTGTTGGTGTTGATGGCAGCAGTGACAATGTACAGTAGCATCGCCATCAGTCCCACACCCGACGAAGACGTCACCAAAAACTCCCTTGACGAACTCTTTTGCTAAGTCCTTTTGGCCCTTCAGCAAACAGGTGATTATTCCCAACGGAGCTCCGAGTTCATTTTCACCACGGACGCCAGTAACACCAGTTGTGGTACTACTACTACCAGTAACACCAGTAGTGGTACTACCACTACACGTACCAGCACTACTGGTGTTACTGGCCGCGTTCTTCTTCTTCTCGGCCGATCTCGGTCTTCTGCTCTTCTTTCCCATCTTTGAATGTTTAGTGCTCAATATGTATGACAATGTAGCAATGATATTGTTTCCATGAAGCGGTTTGAGATTGGGTTCCTTTCCATAGCGCGGGTGCAGTTTGAAGAAGTTGTTTCCGCTTGACCGGATTTTGAAGATTTCAGAAGAACGCAAAAGAAGAAAAAGTGGCGGGGAGGCAATCATCGGATCTATTTACCCGATACGGATAGAAATCCAGATCCGATCGATCGAAGGGTTCTGTCAGACGTATTTGCGTATTTAGGCTTTTTAGAAGCTTCTTCTGAGAGATAACCCAAGTTTGAAAGTTCAAAGTTTATGAGCATCAACATTCGCTAAGAAGTTGCAACATTCCACACAATTCAGATTAGAAGCATAACAAAGTTCCATCATGTCAAGCACTTCCTTCCTCATTAAATTCCTACAAGTATTGTTACTTTACATCGCTATTGAGCCAGCAAAGGCTGGGAACATCAAGGTCTGCGCCAGAAGCGCTGAAAACACTCAGAACCCAGTTTCTGGCGCTGATGTCGTTTGCTGGGACGATGATAGTTGGAGCAATGACGATTGGATGGCAAGCGGTACAACAGGATCTGATGGTTGTGCTGTACTCAGGTACAACACAAAGACACGCCGCAGATGGTATCATTGCACAGCGTGAGTACTACTTAGTAGTGTTTTTTACTGTTGTCTTGCTTTTAATTCATTTCTCTCATTACCACTTTCTGTTCCTGTTTCTTACACTTTAGGTGGGACGGTTGTTCGGGCAATCCAGATATCTACTGCGAGGTCTCTGGCACTTGTCTCCAGCCCACATACACTCCCACCAAAAATAACTTTAACCAAGCAAATACAGCATATTTCACCGTAAATGTCGCGACTGATTCTGACTTCTGTGAGGAAAACAATGGATGGAATGGATGCGGCCCATCATCCATCCCAGATTTTCTCACTGACATCGCTGGTGGTGTTGCTGGCTTCGGAGATGCATGCAATAAGCACGATGTATGTTATGTTAATTGTAACAGACCCCGTCAGCAGTGCGAGGATGAATTCAAATCTAACATGTATGCCGAATGCGACGATGATTTTCTTTGCGAATTCCTTGCGGACTTGTATGCCGCTGGCGTTACTGAATTAGGGGAAGATTATTGCGCAGAAGATCGTGCAGCCATCGGCTGCACTTCAGAGCAAGTAGACTCTTGTAAGTTGTAGTAGTGAGTCAGTCACAACAGTGAATGTTAGGAGTCAGGAAATCGAGGAGTTTGTCTGACGTAATAAGGCCATTCTGATTCATTATCATGGAATAATACAATGATGCAGAATGATGACCATAACCGAATGATCCAGGAAGAATGAATCATCGGAAGAATACATAATAAGACACAAGGTGTCAGAGGCCTCCTCTTAGAGGAGTCGTTCGTAAAGGGCTCTTAGAGGGTTCGTAAAGGACTCTTACTTTGATAGATACTAAGAAAGGTACAACAAATAGTAACCAGTAGTGTCAAGAAATATTACCATTTGGAGCCATCTTACAGTAAGTACAGTGAAGCTCTTTAGAACATTATCATTTTTATTCCTTTTTATGAGGGAATGGTCAATCATCTCGGATCTTGTACTATTTACCCGATACGGATAGAAATCCAGATCCAAATAAAAAGTGATGAGATAGAGCGCGGCGCGCGGCAGCGCAAAACAAGGCAAGCAAGGGCATGGCAGGCATCATCGGCATCCTTACCACATCATCAACACAACAACAACACAACACAAAACAAAACAAAACAAAGCTTATCCTAAATCCTAACAGAGTGCAATGGATCGAAGTGCACTACTCAATTCACTTCCCTTTCTTTACAAAGTGGCACCCAATGGTAATGGGCCTCTAATTTGGAAGCAGCACCTAAACTTAATCTCTCAGTATTTGGCAGGCAAAGACGACAACTCTTCTGCGCATCTTTTCCCTTGCCACGCTTTGTCCATAGAACCCATTGCTCACCACTGCGGGGATACAGCTGGCGTAGCATTCTTTTCCAACACAAGTACATGGGACAACACCAATTCAATAAGTTCGACTGAAGAAGGGGAGGCCGGGATCGGCGATCCTGCTTTAGTGGATTTTACGGCATTCCTCCTATCGGCATATTATCAAAGATACTCTGAAGATGGCAATGTCATGAAAACACCTCTCCACAAACAAAAGCCTATTCATTCGCCTGCATTGTCATCGGCTTCTACTGCCATGACCAACTCGCATTCACCGCGGACCCCGAGAGGTGCAAGGGGTGGCGATGCTGGAGTGACTACTATGAATACGGCACCACCAGCAGATGAGACTCATGTGTTGTACTTTGTCGTCGATCAGGAAATATATTGCGTGGATCATTGTCAAATTCGATCTATTGAAGTTGAAGAACCCATAAATCAATCATTAAATGATAATTTTGGAGAACATGGAAACGTGAAACCCATGAGTCTTCTTCTCACATTTGACTCTTGCACATTCAGGGTGTTTTATGACAATGACATATCAAACTCGGAACAGAGAAGTGTACAAGAACAAGAGACTTTGCTTCGAAATTGTTTTCTCAAATTAAAGACTTTTATGCTGTCGGAAGGAACCAAGCTCGCTGAATTTCGCTCATCGAATGATTCATTTGTATCCTATCTTGGTCAACTAGGTCGTCCAGATTATTGTGGAGAATCGTCTGTAGAGAGTCAAGCAGAGAATGGCCAAACGAGTAATCCTCATAATAGTATAGCGACGGAAAACTCCATGAGGACCAGTGGAGAGGTGGATTCTAGAAAGGATGATGCAGTTATGGATGATAGTGATAGCATTCATGGGCCGAATCCAATTTCATCGCGTTTGGATGCATATGAGAATAGTTGGAAGTCATTACAGGCATTGCATTGTCTGCTCAAGACGCACAAAAGACGAAAAGTCGCTAATAGTTTAGATCAAGGTGATAAGCTGTTTGCAATGCTGGCCAATAAGAGTGCGCAGGAATGTACGAGGAGCTACGTTGATTCAGAGGTTGACATAAATCGGGAGGAAAGACGGGAGGACGAGGACCTATCCAAGATTCAAGAGTCCATTGATATACAAATTCAAATGGTATTTCCAGCCAAGAAAAATCATTCGTCGACGCCAAACAAGAGCATGGATGGTGCTGAAGATGGGGAATTCGGAGCGCGGATAATGGAAGAATTGTCGAATTATAAAGTTGCAGTGAATGCAAAGCATAGGTCTCTAGGATTCATACCTAAACGATAATACATGATACTGGTACGTTTGTTCTAAATGTATGTGTGTACGTGTAGTTACAATTATTCTAAAACTAAACCCAGAGCTACTTTACAATAACACTGACACTGCTCATAACTCTTCCTCAGTCTCAGCTTTCAAGTCTTCGCATACCTCTTGAAGTGCACGATAGCTCTCAACATGTTCCGCACATGCCAATTCCAAAGCCTCAATGGTATCAACGTTGGCAGCCATATCGTATTCAATTGTTTCTAAATGATCCTTCAACTTGCTTATTTCTTCCTTGATTGACGATTCCGTCTCCTTCAAAGCTGTAGTTGCAAATTTAATAAGTTCCGCTATAGATGGCTGATCAGCGGGAGATGCTTCTCCATCTTCCCCACTTGTCTGTTCAGATTCATTGGAATCCTTTTGTTCATCGTCATTCCCGTTCGGCTGCTCTTGGCTCGCCTCTGCGTTTCGTATTTTCTGCTCAGAGAGCTTCATGGAAACCTTCATTTCTTCATGAACGAGTGAAATCCGAATGGCTATACGGCGAATAGGCTCCATTGGACCTTCCACACCATCCGTCCGCTTCTCATCTTCACTTCTCTGAATCTGAGCCATCATATTTTCCAACTTGCGCATGGAGGTATCCATCACCTCATTCGTCACTGCCATACTACGAATCATGACATCTTTCCGCATGGTCCGCTGCGGAGAGGTATGATCATTGTTCTTTTGCTTTACTAGACTAAACATCTTGGACTCGAGACTGCTGATATGGTTGTCTTTCAATTCAAGCTGTTTGCTGAGCATGTTCATTAAAGATTTGTGTTCCTTTTCCTGCTCGTCCTTGGCCTCATTGACAGCGGAAGCGATGGCTTCTTGAACAAATTCTTTTTGAAGTGCATCCTGTTCGGACTGGGACTCTGTTTCCGTTTCCGTTCCCGTCTCATGTTCGTTGGTTGTGACGGAGATGGAATGCTCATCTTCTTCCGCATTCGCTGGGGATGTGATTTCATTAGGAGGGTTGGCAATGGAATTGACAGTCGCCCGACGCCTGTGGGACTTCTTTCCCTTCTTCTCTTTCTTGAATAGCAGGGATCGACTCTTGGTCAGAGACTTTTCCAAACTCTCAATGGTCCGTTCTTGACGATTCAGCCGCGTTTCGAATCGCATGGCATTGTCCTCCGCCTCCTTTTTCAAAGCTGCTGCTTCCTGTTGAGAATCTCGTTCCAATGTAGCATATTTCATGGCAAGATCTTCATTGACCTTTATCATTTTTTGACGTTCTGCTTTTTCTGTTTTGACGGTTGCTTCGAGTTCCCGATAGTATCCCTTGTCAATTTGAATAATGCTCGAAGATGCAGTGGGTGTAACTGGAATTTTCGGTGGAGGTGGTGGTGCATCGGATGGATTTTCGTTTGCACTTTCGTCTCCTTCTCCCTTTTCTGCAGCCTCATCTTCCACAACAGCCGCACCGTGATCTCCATCAGCATGACCATCAGCATTAGCATTATCATTATCATCAAAACTGCCATGATCATTAATCGTCCTAAAATGATGCTCCAAAACCGCCAATTTCAAATTCCTCTCCTTGACCTCATTCTGGGTCAGCAGAACCATCTGCCTCTCCTCTGCCAAACTGAACTCCAGCCCCCTCCTCTGCTCCGCCAACTCTTTATTCTCCAAACTCAAAAAGTTGAGACCCAGTTTCAGCTGCTCAATGAGACGCTTTTGCGCTTCTTCCACTGTAATATTTTCATCCCGTTTCATGAGATCTTGGGCGGTGGTGGAGATGGTGGAGGGGTCGTATGCGGCTCGTTTGGCTTGGGCGCGATATTTGTCTACTTTTTTAGCGTTGGTGATGAGTTTGGTGAAGTTTTGGCTTACTTTTAGGTCGGTGGGTGCGTCAAAGTCTGGTGGGTCGACGTCGCATGATGAGATTGGTACAAAGTCCGGCATTGGCGCAAATGAGAAGCTGTCAGAGTATGCGGGGATGGATTGAGATGGGTCTGTTATTTGTGGTTCAGATTGAGATTGTGATTGTGTTGGTGCTACGTGTAGTGCTGGAGAGGGAGTGTCCAAAGTGTGATTAGTAGCGGTGGCATCTTTGACATCATTGGCTTGCATTTCCTGCATCCTCTCCAATCTTCTCTGCTGCACAGCTTTGGCCGCTTTTCTCGCGCTTCTCAGAGGATGCCATGCTCCTCCTCCTCTTTCTCCTCCTGCTGCTGAAGAAGATGTATTAATAGACCCATCATTAGAGGCAGCTGCAGGGATCTTGTCATTTTCGGGAGGCGGTGTGGATGTAGAAAGTGCAGGTGCACGTGCAGGTGCAGGTGCAGATTCTAATGGTAATGGTTCAGATTCAGACGATGCCTTCTTGGGTTCATCCTTTTGACGTCGTAACGGCATATTTGATGAATTGTATTCTTGTGTTGTGGGAGCTTCAGCCAGTCTGGTGGAATGGTTGTATTGTATTGTATTTTTAGTGTAGTGTACTGTACGTTGAACGTGTAGGTATGTTCGAAGTACTTCTTACAACTTCTTAGAGTTTCTTATTTCTATTATATCATAAAAGTTCAAAGTTCTCCCCTTGTTACTGTACCGTGTGATGTTATGTTCCAGGCCTTCGCAAAGTGATTTCATGGCGCTGGTTTTATGCTTTTTTTCGTCGTAAAAATGCTCGCAAAGCGGAAGGGGGGTTGAAGGTAATGCACCCCTGTTTGTGATTTCATTGCGTGGATTGAAGCAAGGCACTGAAATATCAAGAACACTTGATTTAAAAATTGGACTGTTCTATTTTCTATTACAATAATGTACAATGCAAACAAGGCAAGGGTAGAGATCAGATCAGATCAGATCAAATGTATCAGTGCTGTTGAGCTTCATAAATCGCATCGTCAAATAATTCAGTACGTGGTGTATGCCAAAATGGTTGTCTACATTTGTTGCTGATACTCAACGTAGAATTATTTCCGTACAGTACCTGGTACATACATGTAGTTCTAAATTCCTTATTAATACAATGCTATGAAATGGTTGTTTACTTGCATATTCCGAGAAAATCCAATCCAACAAAGAATAACTAAAATTGAAAATAGTACACATACTCGTACACTACCGGTACATAGTACACAGTTCTCTTCAATAAGATTATTTCTTAGTTATTTGAGTTATTTTATAATTCTGTGATACACCTAACTGTGATCAAGGGATATGCTGTGATATACAGAGATCAAAGCACCGCAGTGACATTTCAACCTGATTAATCAAAAAAGTCTTGCGGAATGCCTTTAGCAAAACGCGTTGTGAGCAGTTCCTGGAAGCATACATGGGAGAGATGACATGAAGATGTTTAAATCCACAAATTTTCCACAACTTAGCCTCGGGAACTGCCAGTTAGAAACCTGAATCAAAGCACCATCAACACCTGTCCATTTAAAAGCAGAGCGTCCTGCTGCTCTGTAGTAAACTTTATCATGTGTATTGACACCCCACACATGATTACCATCATCACTGACGAAAACATGCTTCAAACCACCAGCCATACGTTCCCAACTGCCAGAGAATCCTGCTCTGCTGTAGTAAATCTCGTCCTTGGCATTGACACCCCAGACATGATTACCATCACCACTGACAGAAACCTGAATCAAAGCACCATCAACAGCTGTCCATTGCCAGCAGAGCGTCCTGCTCTGTAGTAAACTTTATCATGTGTGTTGACAACCCACACATGATTACCATCACCACTGCTGATGGCAACATTCTTCAAACCACCAGCAATTTGTTCCCAACTGCCAGCGTTTCCTGCTCTGTAGTAAATCTCGTCCTTGGCATTGACACCCCACACCTGATAACCATCTTCTGCAGGTTTAGCTACACGTACGTGTATTTTAATAATATGTAGGCTTGAAAACAAAAGTTTTCGAAAGAGGTCAAGACAAAAGAGAAAAAAGGGGACTTTCATTTTTCCGAAAACGTTATCTACCCGTTAAAATACCGATTTGATTGCTTGTAATGCTTCACGCATTCGCCTGTTGGATGGCTGGTATAAGGGCCAATGGCGTTTTTGAAACATGCAACATACCACCGTCGCTGCTACATAATCTAACACACCATACATAATTATAACACACCATACATAATCTCCAAACAATGCACAGATCAGCACCACCACCTCCTCCTCCCCGTCCACCCGCACCACCAGTCCCACCCTCCTCCAAAATCAAACCCTCTTCCTCCGTCTACTTTTCCGAATCCCAACTCCCAAGCTGCAAATCCGGCTTCTGCAAACCCTCGGTAGAACGAACCACACGACGAAAAACATGCCGCTTCCTCGAACAAGCAGCCAAAGACCTCAAACTCCCCCGCGTCACCACCTCCACATCCATGGTCTTTTTCCACAGATTCTACGCCGTCCACTCATTCGAAGACCACGATCGGTTCGAGGTAGCGGTGGCATGTCTCCTCCTGGCCGCCAAAACTGAAGAAAGTCCCAAGAAATTAGTTGCGGTAGTGCAGGAGTGCTATCGGTTGAAGAATATGTCGGCGAAAAAGAGTGGGGTGCAGAAACCCGGGGTCAAGATTGATAAGAGGGGATATTTGGATATGAAGTGTGAAGAGTTTGTTAGGTTGAAGGAGAGGGTTTTGTTATTGGAGAGAGTTATTTTGCATACGATTGGGTTTGAGCTTAGTGTTGCTCATCCTTATAAGTTGCTTGTGGAACAGGTGAGTTTTTGTTTATTGTATACGTGCAGCTATTTTTTTAATAGAGGGATTGGATTGTACTTGTATTCATACAGCACATCAATCATGTCTACTCCATTGTGATTTCATTGTGTCTGATAATGATTATCTGTATTCATACTGGACGGTACTGCACAGATTAAAAAGATTGTACAATCCAGACAATTGGAACACATAGACCCATCCCAAAATCCACCAAAACAAGAGAAAATGATGAAGGAATTAGTGCAAAATTCCATGAACTTTGCCAATGATTCCATGCACACGAGTATTTGCTTGCAATTCCCGCCAAAGACCATTGCGCATACTTGTGTGTACATGAGTGGACAATTTTGTAAAATGAGGCCTGCGGAAGGGAAGCAGTGGTTGGATATTTTGGATGTGGACATGGAGGCTTTGGCGTGTAAGTGATTTGTTTATTGTGATTGTGATTGTATATGATGAATGTTAATGTTGGTTGATACACGTACACGTGATTTACTGTTTGAACATTTGCAATGCTTTACTTTGCTTGAATTAAATTAAATTGGTGTGACTAATGGAGCTCTACGTGTACCCATCCGTGCAGCTATTTCATTACAAATTATGGAGCTCATTGCGGATAAGAAGGGAATTGACAGGAGTGCATTCGCAACCATTCATGCCGATTTGGATAAAATGAAGATTGCACTAGGTAGTGGTGGTAGTGGCGGCAGTCATGGCGGACAGCAGAGGCCACCTCCATCCACGAATGAAAGAGATTTAAAGAGACCGCGCATGTAAAAAGTGAGTTGGAGTTTTTCAAAGCATGACGGTGGCTGTTATTCGCTGCATAAACTGATCATTGCATAGATCACAATCATCACCACGATAATTTCAAATTACAATTTTAAAATTATGAGAATCAGTTAATAAAATTGTTGAAGTTCAATTTGTTTGTTCCTATCTTGAGGCTGCCTGGTTGCGGGTGACAAATGTCATGACAGTTTCTGGTCGAATTCCTGCTACGGCACTTTCATATTTTTCACCTTCAAAGGCCTTCTTTGCATCTTCCAATGACCTTAGTTGCAATTTTGCAAAATCTGTCCGTGCACGCCCTCCCAATGATTCGTACCATGATTGGTTGCCACCACTGCCACTGTCTCTAACTCCAGAAGACATGGATTCGTAGGCAAGCTTTACCTTGCCAAAATCTTCAGATGCTTGCTTAATTTCTTCCTCGGATCGGCCTTTTCCAACAAATCGATCTGGATGGAGCTTAAACGACAACTTTCTATAAGCACTTTTGATTTCACCTTTATCAGTACAGCCTTCTTCGAGATCCAAAACGCTTCTTGCTTCACTCTTACTCATAGTATTATCATTCTCTTCGTCCTGATTCTTCCCTTCAATAATATCCTCATACACGAATTTGTGGAAGGAATCAACTGGTTCCGCAGCGTATTCAATATTATTTCGCGGGATGCTCTTGAAAATAGAAGAACCCAATATTGCAATATGACTGATTTCACGGCAATAGTATGAAACAGCTGTCCGAACTCGTTCACAGTCACGAATGTGGTTTTCAAAGCCAGGCTCATTAACGTGTCTTTTCAAGGAAAGCTGAGCTACTGGTACCCAATCAGATACAGCTGCTGCACCTGGAACATTCACATTTTTCAAATCATTAGGCTTGATGCGAGCAGTAATCATGTACTCCGCAGTAATAAATTCAATGTTATCATCATCTTTGTCAAATGCTTTAGCTTCTTTCCTTTGGAGTTCATCGTAAAGCTTCTCGGATTTAAGTACTGCTTTAGAAACATCGAATTTGGCACCACCTTGAGTTTTCTTCTTTTTGGCTCCACCTTTCTTCTGTTTGGTAGCGACGCCACCACCCATTCCCATTCCCATGCCTGCCATTTCTAAGGAAGAAGAAATACTTCTGGTAGATTTAAGAGGAGCAAAGGAGTCCACATTTGATACCAGCAATGCAGAAAGCAACGTAGAAATGTATCGTAAATTCATTGTTTGATTTGAGAGGTCTGCTATTTGATAATGTGCTGGCGATTCAAAAGATTCCTGTGATGTGATTGCTGAAATAAATTCGAAAATGCACAATAATGCACACAACTGGCTGTAGTGATGCTACAGTATGCGATGCTCCTCTCGTATGTCATGTTCTGAGGAAGTTTTCTTGAGGTCCACTCATTCTTTTTTTGGAAACCCCGCGCCCGCCGCAGAGGACAAAATCCCAAGTAATCATGGACACTTTAAAAATTGTTCATATTGATCGGCGAATTTTTGAATTTGACACCGAGCCCCTCGCGCTCAACAAAAAATACAACAACAACGCAGCAACACCCGACCCATTCAAAGCCTTGATCTTATTAGAATAAGAGCACACAGCAGAAGAGGAAAAACATCGCAATATGGCACGACCTCCT
>Ga0115005_10001261_pt1 | contig 19949 bp, 18 predicted proteins | sample ArcOceMetagenome_FD_87163 | JGI IMG/M metagenome (GOLD analysis project Ga0115005, IMG submission 87163) | Marine eukaryotic phytoplankton communities from Arctic Ocean - Arctic Ocean - Greenland ARC118M Metagenome | ecosystem: Environmental > Aquatic > Marine > Oceanic | place: Arctic Ocean... | reverse complement strand
TATTTTGTGCTATTTCCCAAGGATTTTCACAAAATTATTTTGACATTGTTAACGCTACCTATATCAATACGCCCGCAAACGATTTTGAAATTTCTAATGACCAAACTGCGGTACATGAATTAAATTTAGAGGTTAATTTTCCAGTAGTACTAAATAAAAAATTAATTTTATTAACGGGACTTTTTGCAAATAAAACAAGGGTAAGTTTAGATGCCAATGTACCCAATTCAAATTTGCAAGTTTTAGGGTTGAATTTAGGAATTAATAAAACGTTTAGCGATAAGTGGTCAGCCACATTTATGGCTTATCCAAAAATTGCCTCAGATAATCTTACACTTTCTAACGATAATTTACAAATAGGATTTTTATCTTTATTTACTAAAAAAAAGCGAGCAAACTTAAAATATAAATACGGGGTATTTGTTAATACCGAAAAATTTGGATTAGCAGTAATTCCTATTTTTGGTTTGTACTATTTAAGTCCTAATAAAAAATTTGAAACCAAACTTACACTGCCATTTCTCGCAGATATTAATTATGAGTTAAATAAGGAGTTCTGGTTAGGATTTAGATTTGATGGCATCGGTACTAGTTATAATTTAAGTGATCAAAATTATAGCAATAATGGGGTTTATGTGTCTAAAAATTCTATTGAATTTGCTCCCTACTTAAGATTTAAAATGAGTAAATCATTATATATAAATACTAAAATTGGATATGCTCTTGGAAGAAACTATAAAGTGTATGATGCTAATGATAAAATAGACTTGGCTGTTACCTCTTTTTATTTTGGTGATAATAGAACACAATTAAATGAAGGTTTTGCAGACGGCGCTATTTTTAAAATAGAGTTAATGTATCGACTTCATTTTGATTAAAACTAACAATTTATTCATGCCACATTCTACTAAGTTTTCAACGAACTTACATGTAACTTTACCCACTAAATCAGTAGATTTATTTTTCGAATAAATAAATATTATTATTTTAGAAGACAGGGTTTTTTACATTCTAGTATCTTCGCGCGCATTATGTGGATGTACTTAGGACTTTTAGCAGCTTTATTTTTAGGATTACACAATTTATGTAAAAAACACGCACTTCAGGGTAATGAGGTTTTCCCTGTTTTGCTAGGCACTATTTCTGCTGGTTTTATGCTAATTCTCCCTTTCTATTTAGGGTCTATTTGGTACCCTGAATATATGCTGAAAACAGGTTTCTATGTTACGGCTATTCCTTGGGAAACCCATGGGTTTATTATTATAAAATCGATGATAATGGCATCTTCTTGGATTTTGGCTTATCAAGCGTTAAAGCATTTACCCATCACCATTGTAACTCCAATTCGCTCTGCAGGTCCTTTTTTTACATTTATAGGTGCAATAATTATTTACCAAGAAAGACCAAGTTATTTACAATGGGCTGGTTTCATTCTAATTATATCATCCGTATTATTATACTCTAGAATTGGAAAAAAAGAAGGAATTCATTTTAAAAAGAACAAATGGGTTTATGCTATTATTGCGGCTACTTTCTTAGGTGCTTCAAGTGGTTTATATGATAAATTTTTGATTCAGAATTTAGCATTAAATCCACAAACATTACAATTTTGGTTTTGCTTTTACACCATACTTATTTTAGTAATAATATTATCTTTAATATGGTTTCCTTATGCTGCAAAAAGAAAAGCTTTTAAATGGAGATGGTCTATACCTGCTGTTGGAATATTACTTCAAATAGCAGATTACTTCTATTTTAAAGCACTGCAAGACCCAGAAGCATTAATACTTTTATTATCAGCCATAAAAAGAAGTCAAATATTGATAGCTGTTGTCGCTGGAGGAATCATTTTTAAAGAACAAAATAAGCGTAAAAAATTAGTTCCTCTTTTTGGGATTTTAGCAGGTGTATTTTTAATTTTATTTTCATAGACTCAGAAATTATAAAAAAATAGACACTAATTTATTCGAAAATGAATGCCAATTTTAAGTACGTTTGGTTTTACTAAGAATACTAAGCAGGCTCTATTTCCTTTTTCTAGAAGTAATAAAATAGACACCAGTTAATAAAACCACAGACGCTATGATTGATTGTGTTGTTAAAACTTCATCTAAAAAATACCAGCCCATAAATAAAGCAATGACAGGATTTACGTAGGCTGAAGTTGAAACTTTTTCTGTTGGAACTACTTTTAATAAATAATTAAAAGCAGTAAAAGCAAAAATGCCTCCAAAAATAATTAAAATAAACATTGATATTTGAACATTTGTACTCCAAGTTAAAGGAGAACTCCATTGCTCGTTAAAACTAAGACTAGCCAAGAATAAAATAAAACTCGCTGCTAACATTTGATAACCTGTGCTCACCATAAAACTTTTTGGTAAATCAGCTTTTGACACAAAAACACTTCCATAACTCCAACTTAAAACACATGTTAATATCATAAAAATGCCCAGTAAACTACCTTCAGAAGTTGTTAGTTCTTTCTGGCTGACTAATAAATACATCCCTAACATACCTAAAGCAACACCAATTAATGATTTTTTTTGAAAAGGTTTTCTATCAATTAATCTTAATAAAAACAAAACAAATAAAGGCTGTGTAGATGCCAATAATGCTCCAAAGCCACTATCAACATACTTTAAAGCCCAAACGAAAACACCGTTTCCATAAACCATAAAGAAAAATGATGCTATTACTGAGTTTAATAATTGCTTTTTAGAAATATATAATTTTTGCTTAGAGAGAATAGCCAAACCGGTCATTAAAACTCCGGCAATAAAAAAACGAATCGAAGCTAAATAAAATGGAGGTAATTCTGTAACGGCAATTTTATTAAATAAATAGGTAGATCCCCAAATAACGTAAATGGCGATAAATGCTAAAACTATAAGTGTTTTTGAGTTTTTCAATTATTCTTTTTTAAAAGGAGTAAAAGTACCAATTAAATTTTCTGTATTGTAGAGTTTACAATTCTTTTACATTAGGGATAATCCCTAAATTTCATGGAAATAAAACAAAAAATTTTTCTTTAATCCTGCCACTAAACATTATTTTATTAATCGCATGCATAATACATATCCTCTTTAAACTTTAGGGTCGTTATGCTTGATAAACATTTTTTAATAAGTTGTAATACAAATCGATTGCTAATATTAAGCGAATAGTATCCCAGCCGTTGGATATGAAATGAAGTAGCCGCGAATTTTGTAAAAAAAACGTATTATTATTAGCGATATAGATACTAATAGAAATAAAGCAATACTGATGAAGTATTTCTTTAAAAAGAAAGGTTCTTAACTAATTTTTAAAAAAAAACCACATAAAAATATAAATATTAGGCTATTAAAAGCTTAAGATAATAAACCCTCAATAAAGTAATGAGGGTTTATTTTTTAAACCTCATTAGCGGTAATCTTGTGAGGCTTTGGTTTTCTTAAAATAAAAATCAAACTAACTATTTCTCTCCGTCAATAATATTGTTGATAAAATCGATATCCCTTGTGTTTTTTTGAACAGTAATTGCGCCGAATAAACTTAGTAAAAAGGAAATACCGTAGAAACCTTTTTCACTTAAAGCTAAATCAGCATTTCTTAAGCCAATAATTAATAATAAAAGTGATACAATAACTACTACCCAGCTAATGCCATAATACATGTCACTTACTTTCATGTTTTCAGCTTTATCTCGTAAAGTTTTTTGAAGTGAAATAACGGCATACACCCCCATTAAAAGTATTGAAAAATAATACCCTTTTTCATTAAGTTCCATATTGGCATTCCATAATCCAATGCAATAAGAAAGTAGGCCTATAAGTACTACTCCCCAAGTTGCACCGACATACGCTGGAGTAGGTTTTTGATCAAATTTATTTTTAGATTTTCTTTTTGCTTGTTTTTTAGTTTCTTCACTTGTCGAAACTGTAGTTTGATAATTCATGAGTTTTAGTTTGAATGATTATTAATTTATTTTTAGTAATTAAAACTTACATCAATTAGAGAAATACTTATTGCATCACGAATACATTTAGTACTTTAATTTTAAGATATTTTTTATACTCTTAAAACTGGTTTTTTCAATTCTATGTGCTATCATTATTATCGTTATCTCTTTTTTTGTGTTACTCTGTTTTTAATTACAGTGCAAATTTGCCATATATATAGTAATCTATAAAATCTATTCTTACTATTTACTGACGATTAAAATTGTAAAATAATTTAATTTTTGATCAATAATAAATATATTTGATATATAATTACTGACGATATAATGATTAATTTAAAAAAAACAATAAATTCATTTACAGAAGAACAACAGCATGATTTTATTACTTATTTACACAAAAAAAATAAAAGGAAAGATGCTAAAAATACCCAGTTAGTGCACCTTTTAATAAACACGAACTTATCTTCGAAAGAAACATGTATACATTTATATAATTCTGATAATAAAGGAGCATTGCATGCCTTAAGAAAGCGGTTGTTTCAATCCTTAATAGATTTCACTGCAAATTCTAATTTGAAAGAAGAAAATTCGATAGACATACAATTGATTAAATTTATTTTGTCTGCAAGAACTTTTCTACAAAAGGGACAATATGAAGTTGCCTACAAAATATTAGATAAGGCTGAAGTTATTGCAAATGAATATCAACTTTTTACAATTTTAAATGAAATTTATCATACAAAAATTGAGTATTCACATACTATATCCAGCATTAATTTAAATAATTTAATTCTCAAATTTAAAGAAAATCAAGAACAACATCAATTAGAAGAACAACTAAATATTGCCTACGCAAAAATTAGAAACATCTTAAAAGAAGTAAATCATTTAAAGAAGGTTATTGATGTGAAATTAATGATAACCAATATTTTAGAAGAAAATTCGATTACAATGTCTAATTCATTATCGTTTAAATCTTTATATCAATTGATGCAAATCACTAATATTTCTTCTTCTCAAAACTTTGAGTATTGGAATATTGAATCTTTTTTAATAGATACCTATCAAACTCTAAAAGACCATAAATCAATGGACAAGCAATTGTATTATCATATCGAAGTTTTGTACTTAATTTCGAATACTCTTTTTAGAAATAAAAAGTTTACAGCTTCTTTTAAATATCTAAAGCGTATGAATTTTTATATGCAAGAAAAGAAGCATAAATACTTTAAAGAATTTAATTTAAAGTACCATTTATTACTTGCACTAAATCATAATTATATTGGTAAACAAAAAGATGCATTAAATCTATTAGAACCTTTTACCAAAAAAAAAGATATAGATATCGCTTCTCAATTAGATATCTTATTATCATTAATAGTTTTTTATTCACAACAAAATAACCTTAAAAAAGCCCAAAATATCTTTTCCAAGTTTTATCATACAGACAAGTGGTATCTAGAAAAAGCTGGTATTGATTGGGTTATTAAAAAAAACCTGATAGAAATTCTAGTACAAATTGATTTAGGGAATATAGATTTTGTGGATTCTAAAATTTTAAGTTTTAAAAGGAATTATTTCAATCATTTAAGAAAAATAAAACAAGAAAAAGTAATTATATATTTAAAGTTAGTCGAAATCTATTACAAGAATCCTGAAGTTGTTTCTTCCAAAGAATATTATGAGAAAGTAGAGAATTCCTTTGATTGGCTAGATAGAGACAAAGAAGATATTTTTATGATGAGTTTCTTTGCATGGTTAAAAGCAAAAATGACCAAACAAGATGTCTATTTGGTCACTTTAAATTTGGTAAATAGTTAATTTTATTTATGTCTACTTTTTAATTCTGCTTCAATATCCTTTAGAGTAAAACCTTTGGCTTGCAAAAGCATTAAATAATGGAATAGCAAATCTGCAGATTCATATATAAATAACTCATCATTATCATCCATAGCTTCAATAACCGTTTCTATTGCCTCCTCTCCTACTTTTTGAGCTACTTTATTAATTCCTTTTGCAAATAATGACGCTACATATGATTTCTGAGTATCCTTGTTTACAACTCTTTCTGTGATTACATTTTCTAAAGTAGAAAAGAAGCCATAATTAGAGGTATTCTCTTCATTCCAGCACGTCTCAGAACCTTTATGGCAGGTTGGTCCATTTGGTTTTACTTGAATTAACAATGTGTCGTTATCACAATCTAATTTGATATCCACTAAGTTCAAAACATTTCCACTTTCTTCTCCTTTTGTCCACAAACGATTTTTAGTTCTGCTAAAAAAAGTAACTAATTTGGTTTCTTTTGTTTTCTGGAATGCTTCCTCATTCATATAACCCAACATCAATACATTTTTTGTTGTTGCATCTTGTATAATCGCTGGTACTAATCCGTCGTTATTTTTATTGAAATCTATGTTCATTATCTTAATTTTAATTCCATTTTTACATCAGCAGATTCGAAATGAGCTTCTACTATTTCTATATGTTTAAATCCTAGTTTTTCGTATAATTTTAAAGCACTCTTTAATCGACTACTAGTTTCTAATGTAATTGTTTTCACCTTTTTCTCTATACAAATATCAATACAAACTTGCATTAATTTTGCACCTATTCCTAAACCTTTATGACCGTCAATCACTCCTAGTTTTAATATTTCGTAATTATATTTATCAATAGGAATTAAACTAATTGTGCCAACAACTTTATCATTAAAGTGTGCTAAAAAAATTAAACTTCCTTTTTCTAAATACTTATTAGGATTGTCTAATAAATCATCATCAGCTTTTTCATACAAATCATACTTATTCAACCAGTCTAAAGAGATGTCTTTAAATTGTTGATGATATTTGTCTTCGTATTTTCTAAGCTGTAAGTCTTTCATTTTCTGTTTTTAAGGCTTTAGATGCGAACTGGAATATTGTTCTTCTTTAGTGCTTCCTTTAATTCTAAAATTGGTATTTCTCCAAAGTGAAAAACGCTTGCTGCTAAAGCGGCGTCAGCTTTTCCTTTTGTAAAGGTATCAACAAAATGTTGAACGGTACCAGCTCCTCCAGAAGCAATAATAGGAATGTTTAGTGCTGATGATAATTTTGCCAAAGCTTTATTTGCAAAACCAGCTTTCGTTCCATCATGGTTCATAGAAGTAAATAAAATTTCTCCTGCTCCACGTTCTTCAACCTCTTTAGCCCAATCAAATAAATTTAGTTTAGTCGCAATTGTACCTCCGGCCAAATGGACAATCCATTCTCCATTAATCTCTTTTGCATCAATAGCAACCACCACACATTGACTTCCAAATTTTTCGGCTAACTCATTTATTAATTCTGGTCTTTTTACGGCAGATGAGTTGATAGATACTTTATCTGCGCCCCATTTCAATAATTCATTTACATTTTCAACGGATGAAATTCCACCACCAACTGTAAACGGAATATTTACTTGTTCTGCAACTTGATGCACCATTTCAATCATGGTTTTTCGGCCTTCTAAAGTGGCAGAAATATCTAAAAAAACCAATTCGTCTGCTCCTAATTCTGCATATTGCTTTGCTAAAACTACAGGATCTCCTGCATCAATTAAGTTCACGAAATTAACACCTTTTACAGTTCTTCCGTTTTTAATATCTAAACAAGGAATAATTCTTTTCGTTAACATATTACTGACTGATTATAAATTGTTCTAACTGTTTTAAGCTTATTTTATTTTCATAAATCGCTTTTCCAATAATTACTCCTTCGCAACCCATTTCTGCTAATTTTGGTAGTTCATCAAAAGTAGAGATTCCGCCAGAGGCAATTAGTTTTATATCTTTTACTTCTGATAAAATTTTTTGATATATATCAAAACTTGGACCTTCTAACATGCCGTCTTTAGAAATATCTGTACATATTACATATTGAATTCCTTTTTGCTGATATCCTTTTATAAACGGAATTAACGATAAAGAACTTTCTTCTTGCCAACCATTCGTGGCAATTTTTCCGCCTGAAGTATCCGGATAAAAATCTGCTCCTAAAATGATTTTTTCCGTACCAAATTTTTCAATCCAGCTTTCAAAAATTGTCCTGTTTTTCACAGCAATACTACCACCTGTTATTTGATTTGCACCAGAATTAAAAGCAATTTCTAAATCTTTATCAGATTTTAAACCACCACCAAAATCAATCTTTAAGTTGGTTTTACTAGCAATTTGCTCTAATACTTTATGGTTGATAATTTGACTCGCTTTAGCCCCATCTAAATCTACCACGTGTAAATGTGTAATACCTGCATCTTCAAATTCTTTCGCAACCTCTAACGGATTTTCATTATAAATTTTTTTAGTAGTATAATCACCTTTGGTTAAACGAACACATTTTCCGTCGATTATATCTATAGCTGGTATTATTCTCAAAATAGTTTTTAATTTTTAGTTTTTAGTTCCAAAAAATTCTTCAATATTATTTCACCTTTAACGCCACTTTTCTCTGGATGAAATTGCACTCCGTAAAAATTATTATGTTGTAATGCAGATGCATAATTCAATCCATAATCCGTTGCTGCAATAGTTTCTTTACAGTGTTCTGCATAAAAACTGTGTATCAAATACATAAATTCATTTTCTTTTATTCCTGAAAATAAACTAGATTTTAAGTCTTTGATCACATTCCATCCCATATGAGGAACTTTAAGCTCATTTGAAAACTTTTTTACAGTAGTATTAAAAATACCTAAGCCTTTTGTATTTCCTTCTTCAGACGAATTACACATTAATTGCATTCCTAAACAAATCCCTAAAACAGGTTGTTTTAAAGTAGGAATTATTTTATCTAGTCCACTTTCTTTGAGCATTTTCATTGCTGAGTTTGCTTCTCCAACTCCTGGAAAAATTACTTTATCAGCTCTTTTTATTTCATCAATATTATTAGATAAAACAGCATTAACGCCTAAACGATTAAAGGCAAATTGAATGCTTTTAATATTTCCAGCACCATAATCTATAACAACTAATTTCATCTATAACATTCCTTTTGTTGATGGTAAAAACATCTTATTTGAATCTCTTTTTACGGCCATTTTCATTGCTTTTGCAAACGCTTTAAAAATACCTTCTATTTTATGATGTTCGTTTACTCCTTCAGCTTTTATATTTAAATTACATTTGGCTCCATCCGTAAATGATTTAAACAAGTGAAAAAACATTTCAGTAGGCATATCACCAACTTTTTCTCGTTTAAATTCAGCATCCCATTCTAACCAATTTCTGCCACCAAAATCAACTGCAACTTGCGCTAGACAATCGTCCATTGGTAAACAAAAACCATATCTTTCTATGCCTAATTTATTTCCTAATGCTTTATTGAATAATTCACCAAAAGCAATCATAGTGTCTTCTATAGTGTGATGTTCATCAACTTCTAAATCTCCATCAACTTTTATGGTTAAATCCATAGCGCCATGTCTTCCAATTTGATCGAGCATATGGTCGAAAAAGGATAAACCTGTACGAATATCATTTTTACCAGATCCATCTAAATTTAATTTTATATAAATCTTGGTTTCATTGGTATTTCTTGTGATTTCTGCAACTCTATCTTTTAATTTTAAAAACTCATAAATTTCTGACCAATCTGTACTTTTCAATGCAATACAGTCTAAAATATCTTGTTTTGAAGTTTCGATTTCATCAGCACCTAATACTGGATTTTCAGATAAATAAATTCCTTTAGAACCTAAATTTTTAGCCAATTCCATATCCGTAATTCGATCACCTAAAACAAACGAATTTTCTAAATCATATTCCTCAGAAAAATACTTTGTTAAAAGGCCTATTCTTGGCTTTCTTGTTGCGGCATTTTCATGCGGAAAAGTCTTATCAATATGAACATCAGAAAAAACAACACCTTCTTTTTCAAAAGCTGACATTACTTTATTTTGAGCTGGCCAAAAAGTATCTTCAGGAAAAGAAACGGTACCTAAACCGTCTTGGTTTGTAACCATAACCAATTCATAATCCAATTCTGCAGCAATTTTTGCCATGTATTGAAATACTTTAGGGTAAAATTCTAACTTTTCTAAACTATCTAATTGATAATCTACAGGTGGTTCTAACACTAAAGTTCCGTCTCTGTCTATAAATAACACTTTTTTATTCATTTTATTTTCTTTAGTAATTCCGATACATGCTCAGAATAATGCTTTATGATATTGATTTTAAAGCTCTAATTAAACGTTGATTTTCCTCACAAATCCCTACACTTATTCGCAAACAGTTATCACATAAAGGCTGTGTAGTTCTATTTCGTATTACAATTCCATACGCTATTAATTGATTGTAACGCTTTGTAGCATCATCAACTTTTACCAATAAAAAGTTGCCATCTGAAGGATATACTTTTTCAATAAAAGGAACACAATATTCAAGTTCTTTTTTAAGACGTTTTCTTTCACTGATTAATTGAGCAATTTCATTTTTAATTTCACCCATTTTCTGCAATCTTTTAATTGCTCTTTGCTGCGTTAATTCGTTTACGTTATAAGGTGGTTTTATATTGTTTAAAACTTTGATAATTTCTTTTGAGGCATAACAGACACCCAAACGTATTCCTGCTAAACCATATGCTTTTGATAAAGTTTGCGTTATAATTAAATTAGGAAATTCATCTAATTTGGTTAACCAACTTTCTTTATCTGAAAAATCTATATAGGCCTCATCTAAAACAACTAAACCATTAAATTTTAGCAGTAATTCTTCAACGACATCAGTAGTAAAACTATTTCCTGTAGGATTATTTGGAGAACACAAAAACAAAACTTTACTATTAGAATCTACTGCTTCTAAAATCTGATTCACTTTAGGCTGAAAATCTTCATTTAATAAAACGGTTCTGTTTTCAATAGCATTTAAATTTGCCAAAACGCTATACATTCCATAAGTTGGCGGTAATGTGATAATATTATCTCTATTTGGTTCACAAAAAGCTCTGAAAATTAAATCTAAAACTTCATCACTACCATTTCCTAATAAAATGTTTTTCTTGTCAATTCCTTTAATTTCAGATAATAAATCTTTTACCTTATGCTGTTGCGGATCTGGATACCGATTTACACCGTTTTCAAAAGGGTTCTCATTTGCATCCAAAAAAATCATTTCGGCAGTAGTTAAATCCTTATACTCATCCCTTGCAGAAGAATAAGGTTTTAAAGACTTAATGTTTTCTCTAATTAAGTTGTTGATGTTAAAGTTTATTTTCATAATAAAAAGACTTTGACAAGCTCAGTCTGACAATTAAGAGGTTATTTTAAATCTTTTAAACGAATGGAAACTGCATTCTTATGCGCTTGTAAGCCTTCTGCTGCTGCCATTACTTCAATAGCATTACCAATAGTTTTTATTCCTTCTTTAGATATTTTTTGAAATGTAATACTTTTTGTGAAACTATCTAAATTTACACCTGAATACGCTTTAGAAAATCCGTTTGTTGGCAATGTATGATTTGTACCTGATGCATAATCACCAGCGCTTTCGGGAGTATAATTACCGATAAAAACAGAACCTGCATTTTCTATATTGTCAATATAAAAATCATTATTATTTGTACAAACAATAAAGTGTTCAGGACCATATTCATTGATTAATTCTAAAGCGATTTCATCATTCCCGACAAAAATGGATTTTGAGTTAGCGATTGCTTTCTTTGCAATATCAAATCTTGGTAAATCTAAAAGTTGTTTTTGTAACTCTTCTGAAACTTCCTTAATCAATTCTTTTGAAGTAGAAACCAAAATTACTTGACTATCTTCTCCATGTTCTGCTTGACTCAACAAATCTGATGCTACATAACTCGCGTTTGCAGAGTCATCAGCCACAACTAACAATTCACTTGGGCCCGCAGGCATATCAATTGCAACTCCATATTTTGTTGCTAATTGTTTAGCTACTGTTACAAACTGATTTCCTGGTCCGTATATTTTATACACTTTTGGAACTGTTTCTGTACCAAAAGTATACCCCGCAATAGCTTGAATTCCGCCTACTTTTATGATTTTTGTAACGCCACATAAATTAGCAGCATACAAAATTGCGGGATGAATTTTCCCTTCTTTATTTGGAGGAGAACATAACACAATCTCTTTACAACCTGCAATTGTAGCAGGAATAGCCAACATCAAAACTGTTGAAAACAAAGGCGCCGTTCCCCCTGGAATATACAATCCTACTTTTTGAATCGGTCTTTTTTCTTGCCAACAAGAAACACCATTTGTAGTTTTTATAAATAATTTATCTGTCTTTTGAGCTATATGAAACTTGGTTATATTTCTTTTTGCAAGACTTATAGCTTCCTTTAATTCTTTTGAAACTTCTATAATTGCTTGTTCAATTTCTTCTTTAGAAACAATATTAGTTTCTAAAGAAACACCATCAAATAACTCTGTGTATTTACGAACTGCAGCATCTCCATTTCTTTGAACATCATCAAAAATTTGATTCACAGTATTTTCAATATCATCTACGGTTTTTGTTGGTCTTTCTAAAATTTGATTCCAATCTTTTTTTGATGGATTTATAATTGTTTTCATTTTACAATACCATTTTTTCAATAGGACACACTAAAATACCTTCTGCTCCATTGGCCTTTAACTCATCAATAATTTCCCAAAATTCATTTTTACTAATTACAGTATGCACAGAACTCCAACCTTTTTCTGCTAAAGGCAATACTGTAGGACTTCTCATTCCTGGTAAAAGTTTTAAAATACTTTCTAATTTTTCATTAGGCGCGTTTAATAAAACATATTTAGAATTTCTTCCTTTTAAGACTGATTGAATTCTAAATTGAATTTTCTTCAAAATAACCATTCTTTCATCAGTAATTTCTGGAGAAACTGCCAAAACTGCTTCCGATTTTAAAAGTACTTCAATCTCTTTTAATCCGTTTTTGAAAAGTGTAGAACCGCTAGAAACAATATCACAGATTCCATCTGCTAAACCAATATTAGGTGCAATCTCCACCGAACCACTAATAGTGTGTAATTGTGCATCAATATTTTGTTCTTTTAAAAACTTTTTAACGGTTTCCGGATACGATGTTGCAATTCTTTTTCCTTCTAAATCTTTTAATGAATTTGCTTTAGATTCTTTTGGAACCGCAATAGAAACTTTACATTTAGAAAAACCTAACCGTTCTATGAACTCTAAATCACTTCCTTTTTCAATTAAAACATTCTCCCCAATAATAGCTGCATCTACTACTCCGTCTTTTAAATATTGAGGAATATCACCATTTCTTAAATAGAAAACTTCTACAGGGAAATTTCTAGCGGCTGCTTTTAATTGATCTTTTCCATTGTCTATAGATATACCAATGTCTTTTAAGATTCTCATTGAATCTTCATTTAATCTTCCTGACTTCTGTACTGCAATTCTTAAATTACTCATTTTTGTTTTGTTTGATGCCTGAGCAAATACGGTTTAAAATTAAAAAAACCCGTTTGATTTGCTCAAACGGGTTTATAAATATCTTGATTTTATTCAATACATCTTTAAATCGCTTGACTGCAATTGTAAAAATGATGATGATGTAATTGAATAAAATTCATATCTTATTTATTTATATGCAAAGGTTCTCATTTTATTTCTAATTACACAAATAAATTTCTTAAAAAAAATGTTAAACTTAAATATTTATCAATATTTGAGTATCTGTTTAAAATTCATTCCAAAAGCGGTTCACTTTTCCTTATTCTAAATGAATTAAAAAACATATATTTTATAACAATAGTATGACAATAATCAGATAAACAAATAATTTACAATCTTACATTTGTAGGCAGAATAACATCAAAAGAAAAAGTAATAGCACAGTTAAGATCGTTTCATGTTTCAATGGTTACAAAATATAGCAGATTGGTTCGTTTATGATTTTCTTAATTTAGAAAGAGAAGAGCATTTAGCAGCGGCGCTTAATTTTTTCATATATGATTCTGTAAAGATTTTATTATTACTTTTTATCATCATATTTTTTATGGGAATTATAAATAGCTACTTTCCTATAGATAAGGTTAAAAACTATTTATCTAGAAATAAATTATATGGTTTAGAATATGTAATGGCAAGTCTTTTTGGAGTTGTAACTCCTTTTTGCTCCTGTTCTTCTGTACCCTTGTTTATAGGTTTTGTAAGAGGTGGAATTCCTTTAGGTGTCACTTTTGCTTTTTTAATTACTTCTCCTTTAGTGAATGAAGTCGCCATTGGTTTGTTTGTGGGCTTATTCGGACTAAAAACTACCATTATATATGTAGCTAGTGGTGTTTTATTAGGGACTATTTCTGGTGTTATTCTTCAAAAATTAAAGTTAGAATACTACTTAACTCCTTGGGTGAAAACAGTATTAGAAAATGCACAAAAAGAACAAGCCATTTTTGTTAGCCAAAAACAACCTTTACTATTACGTTTTCCAATAATTTGGGTTGAAGTTATAACCATACTCAAAGGCATTATACCTTATGTAATTATTGGAATTGCAATTGGCGGTTTGATGCATGGTTATATTCCAGAAGGGTTTTTTGAAAAATATATGGATAAAAACAATCTATTTGCAGTTCCTATTGCTACTGTTTTAGCAGTTCCTATGTACTCTAACGCTTCTGGAATTTTACCTATAGTGCAAGTTTTGGTGACCAAAGGCATCCCTTTAGGAACGGCAATTGCATTTATGATGGGTGTTGTTGGTTTGTCCTTACCTGAGGCAATGCTCTTAAAGAAAGTAATGACTTTAAAACTAATTGCCATCTTTTTTGGAGTTGTAACATTGTGTATAATTATTTCGGGTTACTTGTTTAATCTTTTATTATAAGATTGTAATAACATGTCTACGAATTAAATGCAAAAATATTGAATACTTCTTTTGTATTAAAACTATTGACAAACTACCATTTAAGATAATCCTTAAAGTAAGAGATGGATTTTGCGATGATTACTTTAAGAGTAATTCAGAAATTGAAAAATATTGAACTGAAAAAAACGTCCCAAATGAGTAAAACACAATATCCAATAACTCATGAATTTCATGTTTAAATTTTGATAAAAACATGAATTATATATGAGAATACTCCTACCGTTTAAATTAGGTGTAAAAGAGATTCCTCTTCATCAGTTTCGTTCTATACCTTCAATCAAAATAATTTTTTAATTTCTGTAGGGTCCTAAATATTATTGAGATTTCTCATTATTCCCTTTGTTCTACGCAAGGGATTTTCTTAGAATGACAAATGTCTAAAAAAGTATTAAAGAAACGAACTTACTCTTTGGTAACTTTTAAATATTTACCACTTATATTTTTGTTAAGCTTGGTGTCTTATCAACAAAATCCTCAAGAACTTTAAAGAAATGCAAGATGTCTTCTTTTTCATTATTTGCATTAATGGTTACCAATCTAATAAAAGTATTATCTTCAAAAGAACCAAAACCAACAACCGTAATTTGATGTTCATACAGCGCTGTGCAAAGCGCCATTGGTTCAATGTTCTTATAATTGAAACAAATGGAAATTGAATCATCGAAACTATACAATGCATAATTAGGGTTACTTCTTATATAGTCTAGCGCAACATTTGCTAAATCAAATTGTTGGTCTACAATCTTCTTTAAACCTTTTGTTCCAATAGACTTCCAAAGTGTCCAAAACTTTAAGGCATCATTTCTTCTTCCACATTGAAAAGAAGTTTTGCCTAGGTTAAAGTCGTCACCATCGGTTTGATATAAATAATCGGCATCATTACTAAATGAATCATGTAAGTGTTTTTTATCATTCACTAATATAATTGAACATGTTAAAGGTGTTCCAAGCATTTTGTGCGCGTTATAGCTGAAAGAATTCGACCTTTCAACCCCTTTTACAAGATGTTTATAGGTATCACTAAAAATTACACTTCCGCAATATGCACCATCAACATGCAGCCAAATCTTATACTTTTCGGTAATATCAGCAATTTTATCAATGGAATCAAAAGCACCTAAAACAGTTGTTCCCGCGGTTGCATTCACATAGGTCGGAACCTTACCATTTTGGATATCTTCTTGTATTTGTTCTTCCAAATTTTCTGGAATCATTCTTCCTTTTGAATCTGCTTCAATATAACGGATATTATTTCTTCCAATTCCAGCAAAACTTGCATTCTTCGCATTTGAATAATGTGATTCTTTAGAAGTGTAAATAACCATTGGTTTTGTCATTCCATTTAATCTACAAGAAGGATCTTTAGAATCACGCCCCATAACCAAAGCCATATAATTACTCATAGAACCGCCCGTTGGAAACGTTCCATTACTTTTTGATCCATACCCAATTAAGTCGCAAGATTGTTTAATAATCTCTTGCTCAATACCAACTTGTGGACCCGCTACTTTATAGGTATACATGCTGTTATTAAGCATAACAGCCAATAAATCTCCTAAAATGGCTTTGCTTTGCCTTCCTCCAAAAAGTTGATTAAAAAATAAATTTGTTGCCGTTTTTGGCGTAGAAACCAGAACATCACGGAGTAAAAATTTGAATTCATCATCAATCATTGCTCCTTCATTTAGTGAAAGATCAATGGTGTCATAAAGTTTATTCGAATCTATTCTTTCTGCTACAGGATTTTTCTCTTCTTCAGTAATTAAAACTTCAACGAGTTCATTAAATAAAGCTAAATCACTATTTATATTAGACATGTTGTTTTTTCTTTTATTATGTATTAAGCGATAGTATCGTATCCCAAGTCTTTATTTACAAAACTCTTTGAATCTTCATCGAATATTCTACACTTGCGAATTGGTTTTGCATACAAATGAAGTGACATACTTCTTTGATTTGATACATTTTCTAAGCTATGAAATCCCATAAAATCTTTCATATAGGTAACCTCATTCGGTTTTGAAATAGAGGATCTTGAAATATTCAGTCCGCCTGCTTCATTTTCTTTGTAAATCGTTTCTTTAAATTCTCCCTTTATAACTTTTACCCAACACTCTTCTCCGTCATGATCATGAATTGGAGTTCTATGCCCCTCACACCAGCAGATTAAAATTATTTCAAACTTTTCATTGTTTACAATGCAGTTTCGAGTATAACAATCATTAGACCATGACGCATACTTATCAAAAGTATTTTCTTGTAACGTTATTGAATGTATTATGTTATTGTAATTCGTCTTCTCTCCTTCTAAAAGAGCCTTAATTAAGTCGTTTGATGTTCTGGGCGTTGCAGTACTATCTTCTTTAGAATTCAAAATAATATATTGCTTTTTTTTTGTTCATTTAATGCACAAATCCAAGGGCACTCCCTAAATCGAACTAAATAGTTGAGCTGATTTATTAAATCTCTTCAACAAATCAAATATAGTAAATTTTAAACCTTTTAATTCTGTTTAAGTATTTATTCAAACGTTTCCATAAAAAAAATTATAGGAGATTCTATTTTTTTTTCACTACTTTTCAAAATCTTAGTAATTATTTTTTTAGATAATCATTAAAAAACTAAACACAAACACGAATAGCGATGCAAGACGAAAACTTTATAATAAAAATTGCTGTATTGGCAGTTTATGTGGGAATTTTATTTCTTATTGGAATTTTTGCCTCTCGACGCATAAAAAACATGAGTGATTATTATGTTGGTGGAAAAAAAATGGGTTTTTGGGCTGTTGCTTTTTCGGCAAGAGCAACTGGAGAATCTGGGTGGTTACTTATAGGACTTACGGGTATGGGAGCAATGGCAGGCTATTCCGGCTATTGGGTAGTTGCTGGAGAATTACTTGGGGTTTTTGTTTCTTGGCAATTTATGGCGAAACGCTTTAAAAGAAGATCTGACGCATTTGGTGCAATTACAATTCCTGATTATTTGAACAGTCATTTTAGATCGAAAACAAATACATTAAGAATTATAGCTGCAACTATTTTGGTTGTTTTTATCGTTATTTATGTAGCTTCACAAATAGATGTAACCGGCGTTGCATTTAACTCAATGCTTGGTATCGATTATAAATTGGGTGCATTAATTGGATTCCTAATTGTACTTGCATATATTTTTATTGGCGGTTTTGTAGCTGCCGTATGGTCAGATTTATTTCAAGGATTACTTATGTTTTTTGGTTTGGTGCTGCTACCGATAGTCGTTTGGTTTTCTATGGATCATGGAGCTGGAGTTACGGCAGGTCTAAATGCCATTGACCCAACATTAACAAATGTAATGGGCAGAAGTACTGATGTTTGGATGAACCTTTTTACAATTCTAGGATTTTCAATGATTGGTCTTGGTTTTTTAGGTTCGCCTCAAGTATATGTTCGATTTATGTCAATAAAGGATGAAAAAGAAATAAATAAAGGAAAATGGGTAGCAACTGCTTTTACGTTACTAACGGATGCGGCGGCCGTAACCATTGGAATTCTTGCTCGTATCTACTTTACAAAAGAAGGGCAAGATCCGGAAGCTGTTTTCGGAAATAATAGCGCCGATGTTTTAAGTATGATTACCGAAGAGTTCTTGCCCACAATCTTAGTTGCAATCTTTGTTGCTATTGTTTTATCGGCCATTATGTCTACAATCGATTCCCTTTTAATATTAGCATCAAGTGCAATTACACGTGACTTTTATCAGAAAATTTTTAGACCAGAGATTAAAGATGAAAGTTTAACAAAAATTTCAAGAATATCAACAGTTATTATGGCTTTTACGGCTTTAATAATTGCAATGATCATGAACTATGTTTCTCCCGATCGACAAATTTTTTGGGTTATCCTTTTTGGTTGGTCGGGAATTGCAGCTACTTTTTGTCCCGTAATTATTCTCACACTTTTCTGGAAAGGATATTCTGAAAAAGGAGCTATTTCTTCAATGATATCAGGATTTATAGCTGTTATATTATTCAATTTTGTATTCAAAGAAATGGAAAGTGTAGGGCAATATTTTATTGCAATGGATGTACTTTTTCCTTCTTTTGCAGTTGCAATGATTGTAGGCTTTATTGTTTCTAAAAAATATCCACCGAGAGCTGAAGCTATAAAAATGATTGAAGAAATTGATGCAAAAACCAAGTAGAAATATCATTCATAAAACCTCAATTAAAAAGCTCAAGTTAACACTTGAGCTTTTTCTTTTATTGATTCACTATTCCCAGATAATGACAATGAGATTTAAGTTATTATGTTTTCAATATTATATCAACTAGAAAACGTTCAATCTACTATGTTTCTGGTGAAATTTTTGGTAATTTATTTTTAAAACTTGGAGCATTATCACGGTAAGAAACTATTTTTTTTTTGGAAATAACTACAAGTAAATCCTCGCTTAAAGTAAATAATGTTCCGGTTCGAAAGGATTCCATTAACAATGTTTCCAATTCGCAAATTGCCTCATTTAGAGAAAATTGCTTAAATTTATTATCATCGCTGTAGCGATATTTAAACTGAAAAAAATCTTTACCATCGTCGGAAAACAAACGCATATATAAATTTAATAATCCTTCACTTTTTCTAATAGGTTTGCTTAATGTTAGTTTTACAAACTCATCATTTACGAGGCTTTGTTTTAATGTTTCAAAAAAATCTTTAAATTCACTCATACTGTAAAGATAAAATGTTTAAAAACAAAAAACGTCACTTTTTAGTGACGTTTTTTTATATCTTATTAAAAAGTTTACTTATGCTTTAAAAACAATTTTACGCATACGTAAGCTTGCTGGAGTTACCTCTAAGTACTCATCAGCTTTAATGTATTCCATATTTTCTTCTAGAGAGAAATCTACTTTCGGTGCAATTTTCATCGCTTCATCTGTACCAGATTTACGCATATTTGTTAATTGCTTTCCTTTAATTAAATTTACAGCCATTTCATCTGATTTACTGTTTTCTCCAATTACTTGACCGATATAAATCTCTTGATTTACATCAATAAAGAAACGACCTCTGTCTTGTAAACGGTTTAATGCATAAGCAGTTGCTTTACCCGCTGCAGAAGAAACAATTGCTCCTTTTACTTCT
>Ga0115005_10001260_pt1 | contig 19955 bp, 18 predicted proteins | sample ArcOceMetagenome_FD_87163 | JGI IMG/M metagenome (GOLD analysis project Ga0115005, IMG submission 87163) | Marine eukaryotic phytoplankton communities from Arctic Ocean - Arctic Ocean - Greenland ARC118M Metagenome | ecosystem: Environmental > Aquatic > Marine > Oceanic | place: Arctic Ocean... | reverse complement strand
TTTTGGTATCCATCTCATAGGCAGTTTTCCATTCAATCCGGTTGCCCATTTTGAATTCTTTGCCGTGAAGAGGTGTCGAATACTCAACATCTGCTTTTGCGAAAAATGTTGTTAAAATAAAGAGTGTTGTAAGAACGAAAATCGGCAGGCCATTTCTGGCGGCTTCGGTTTTAATTGTTGCCATAATTCTTACTGGTTTTAAAAGTTAGATAATTTGGTATCTCTAATTGCTTCTTACTTCTAAATTTAAAGGGTAGAGGAGGTTGAAGTAGATTTTGGGTTTTGTTTTTGTGACGTTAAAATGAGTTAACAGTAGGTTAAAGACCTTGTAAATGCTAGTGTTAGGCTAGATTATTGTATATATTTCGACTAAAATTATGTGTTTAAAAAACCATTCAAATTCCACCCAAAGAATAAATTTTCAATTGAGATTTACTTTTTGAGTGATTTAAAATACTAAAATCTTTACAACATGAAATTTACAAACCTTGTTTTACTTTCCATCTTAGGTGTTTTTTTCCTAAGTTCTTGTGGCCCGAAATTGACGCCTTTTACCCAGAAATTATATGATGAAAATAATTGGTCAGATGATGAATTGAAGCGAATTCAATTTTATACCTCTGGTGATATTATTTTATTTAGAGAATTGAGGAAAGGTGAATCTGAAATCGTTTCGGGAGAAATAAAGATTAAGAATGGGCGAAAAATAGATGAAGTAGTTATCAAAAAGGGAACCCCAGGGGTTTTAATGTTTAGGCCGAAAGAGAATAAATTTGCCATCAGTTTTGAAGCTAAAAATGACGATGGCTATTTGATATTTGGAGCGACAAAAAGAAGAAGTGGCCAATATCGATTGTTTGCCAAAGATTGGAATCGTAGTTTTGGAAAAGTAACTTATGATGGCAAAACTTACCGCACTAGTTCCGAAAGTCAATACGCAACTTTGATGGTCGATCTAAAAAGAGTTCGAAATACTAAAGTGCAAAAGCGAGTAGCGAAGGGGAGAACAGTTGATTAATAATGATTAATTGTTAACGGTGAATGGTTAATTTCATTATTTCGAAATTCGAAAAAAGAGAGCGGTGATTCAAAACTTGAATCACCGCTCTCTTGCATTAATATGGTGTTAATCATTCACCATCACCATTTTAACCGTTATAAACTTATTTTGGTAAAACGACTGAGTCAATTACGTGAATCACTCCATTGCTTCCTTCCAAGTCGGTCGTAGAAATAATGCTATAATTTCCGTTCTCATCTTTTAGTACTACGTTTTTATCTTTCATGGTAACGGTGATTTTATCGCCACTTACCGTTTCTAGAGTTACTTTTCCTCCTCCATCTTGAATGGCTTTTACTACATCGGCAGCCATGAATTTTCCAGCAATAACATGGTAGGTTAGAATTTTGACCAATTGACCTTTATTCTCAGGTCTCAATAAAGTATTGACAGTTCCGTCAGGAAGTTTGTCGAATGCTGCATTCGTTGGAGCAAAAATTGTAAACGGCCCTGCACCTTTCAACGTTTCAACTAAACCTGCAGCTTTTACTGCGGCTACTAAAGTAGTATGCGCTTTTGATCCGATAGCGATATCAACTATATCTGGTTCTCCTTTTTCAGAGTAAGAAGTTTTGACTACTTTAGCTTTTGAGCTGTTGCATTGTGCATGAAGATTAAAGATGCTAATTGAAAAGACGAAGACTAAAATCATTAATTTTTTCATGTTGAAATGTGTTTTAATTTTTTTAAAATATTTAAAAATCGACATACCTACGAAGTGAAAGTCAGTATGGTTTTTTTAACATGTTTTTTTTATCTTATTTTCTTGAAAAAAAAGTTAAACATTTTTCCCTTCACTCTGTTAATGAATTCTATAAAAGGAATTTTTCTTCCTTCTAATTCTTACATTTATTTAACAAACAAATGAAATTTGCTGAAAGTCAGATCGTAGAAATGTTGCATCAAAATGATAAGCAAGCCATTGCTGTTATTTATGATCATTATGCTCCCGCGTTGTATGGGGTGGTGGTGAGAATTGTTCAGTCGGAAGAGATTGCGCAAGATGTGATGCAAGATGCATTTGTGAAAATTTGGAAAAAAGGAACTACTTACGATTCGACGAAAGGAACTTTATTTACTTGGCTTTTGAATATCACTCGGAATACTGCAATCGATAAAATACGTTCAGCGGGATTTCGGAAAAGTGGAGAAAACCAAAATATCGATAATCACGTACATAATAAGGTATCGAGCAGAGGAACAAATCCTGACGAAATAGGTGTCAAAGAATTATTGAATAACTTGGATGATAAATATCGGGATATTATAGATATGATTTATTTTAGAGGCTTCACTCAAAAAGAGGTGAGTGAAGAGTTGGATATTCCGTTGGGTACTGTAAAGACGAGATTGAGAATTGGATTGCGAGAGTTGCGTGGAATTTTTGATGTGGCAAGTGTAGGTGGGGTATTTTTATTTTTCAATAGCATTTCACTTTTATAAAATGACGAAAGAAGAATTTACAAAAACGGGCTTGTGTGAACAATATGTTCTCGGACTTACTTCTCCTGAAGAGAGTGAATTGGTAGAGCAGATGTTGGTGAAGCATCCAGAGCTGAGGAAAGACTGCATGAAGTTGGAAGGATGTATGGAAAAATATGCTCGTGCTCATGCGATTCCTCCGCCAGCTACTTTGAAGGAAAGTGTTTTGTCAAAAGTCGATAAAATTGCAGAGATGGAAAGAGCTGCAAGAAATAATATTTCTGTTCCAAAATGGATAGTTTATTCAGCCGCAGCCAGCCTTGTAGGGTTATTATTTTTTTCCTTTTTTGCTTGGGATGGAAAATCAAAAGTAGAAAATGAAATGGCGGTTCTGTCAACTGAATTTCAACAGTTTCAAAAAGATTGTGAGCAAATAGAAAATGATAAAATGATTTTCGCTGCGCAAAATTCATTTTTAAATGATTCCAAAACTACCCACATTCATTTACGCGGGGAAGACAATACTTTAGTGATTGCTTATTGGAATGAGAATAGAGATAAAGCGTATTTGAAATTAGAAAACTTACCTCCTCCACCTGTGGGCAAAACTTATCAAATATGGGCGGACATCGATAGTAAAATGGTCGATATGGGAGTGATCAATTATGAGGATAAAAAAATGATTTCCATTCCTCACATGGTGAATGCGGCAAGTTTAAATATTACGTTAGAGCAGGAAGGAGGAAGCGATCATCCAGATGTTTCACAACTAAAAGTAAGCGGAGTTATTTAATGATGAATGTTTAACGGTGAACGGTTAATCCTGTTTGCGAAAAAAAGCGGTAACTCTTAATTTAAGGGTTACCGCTTTTTTATTTGAAAAATTAGCTATCAAGTGTTAAATATTCACCGTTAACCATTAATCAAAGAACGTCGATGGCGAGTATTTTTTTGATGGCTGATTCTTTTCCGTCTTCAGGATTTTTTTCTTTTGAATTTTGCCAAGTAACTTTTATTTTTTTGCCTATGACCGATTTCCAATTACCTGTATTGAGTTGATCTGCACCTTCGTAGGCTTGCCAAAAATGGAAAGAAGTTTCTTTTTTATTTTCATCTTTCATATGCAATTGATAATAATCTCCATCTTCGATTAATAAAAATGTTCCGATAGTTACGTGAATATTGGAGGTAGATTTTTTAGTTTCTACTGAAGTTGGAGCAGTAGTTTGGTTGACTTTTTTTGCAGGTGGAGCTTCTACGATATCTTCGAGGTCTGCGTCTTGGTTACCTGTTTTATTTTCGGAAGTAGATGGAGTACAACTTGTAAAGCAAAAAATGGAAAGGAATAAGGCATAAATTAAGTTGGATTTTTTCATGGCGTAGTTGTTTATTTTTTGTGAAAAATGACGGTGTAAAAGTACAATAAATGTAGCTGCTAACTTTAGTTGGTTGCCAAAAATGTATATAGATATCTGTAGAGATAAGTTCATGGACAGAATTAATCATGAGTTTTAAGGACAAGATTTTTTCGATAGTTTTTCTTAAAAAATCCTTGCATAGCCTAGTTCTGGAAGTATTTTTTTAGAAAAAATAACGGAAAAAGATGTTCTTAAAAACAGGATTAATTTTGTCTATGAGCTTATTATAAGTTATAATTCCAGTATTTTGTTTTTGAAATTGTTCATTTTGTGTGTTTTCAAAAAGGTCGCTGCGCTCGCTTTTTGGCTGGCAGCTAAAGCGACCAGCTACTCCAAATTTGGTAACTTCATCGAATGTTTAATTTCTTTAATCACAAAGGAACTTTTGATTTGCCCAACTCTCGGCAAACTCGCAATTTTCGTGGCATAAAAATCATGGTATTTATCCAATTCAGGAGCAATCACTTTTAACATGAAATCATTTTCTCCTCCCAACAAATAACACTCAATTATTTCTGGAGTCGCTGCAACCGCCTCAAAAAATTCATCCGCTTGTTCAAATTTTTCCACCTTCAAAGAACCTTCTAAAAAAACGATAATCGACGAACTCAATTTCTTACGATTGAGGACGGTGACGTATTTTTCGATGACCCCTTCCTTTTCCAATCGCTTGATCCGTTCATAAATTGGCGTCTTGGTCATATTCAATTTTGCTGCAATTTCTTTGATGTTGATCTTTGCATCTTCTTGCAGCATTTCCAAAATTTGTCGATCAGTCGCATCTAAATTTATTTTCATAGGAAAAATTACTTTTGAACTAATAAAAAATAAAGTGAAAAATGAATATTTCCTTTAAAGTTATTAAAAATCAGGAATGATTTCTTAGAAAGGTAAGAATTGTGATTTTAATTACCAAAATACTTAACTTTGTGCAGGTTTTGGAAATGAATTGAATTTTGAAAAACGAATTCATCTTTTCTAAAACCAAATCAATTTTTACCAAAAAAAAACATTTCTGTTTTTTAATCGTAGAAAACTAGATAACTCTTATTTTAAAATAACAATTAAACTTTTTTTTCATGGAAACCACAAAGTTAAGTTACAAAGTAAAAGATATTTCCCTAGCAGCTTGGGGACGAAAAGAAATGAATCTTGCTGAAGCAGAAATGCCAGGTTTGATGGCATTGAGAGAAGAATTCGGTGCAGCTCAACCATTGAAAGGAGCACGTATCGCAGGATGCTTGCACATGACTATCCAGACTGCAGTTTTGATCGAAACTTTAACTGCTTTAGGTGCTGAAGTATCTTGGTCATCTTGTAATATTTTTTCTACACAAGATCAAGCAGCAGCAGCAATCGCTGTAACTGGAGTTCCAGTTTTTGCATGGAAAGGATTGACTGAAGAAGAATTTGACTGGTGTATTGAGCAGACATTAACTGCATTTGAAGGTGGAAAACCTTTGAATATGATTTTGGATGATGGTGGTGATTTGACAAATATGGTTTTGGATCGTTTCCCAGAAATGGTTGACGGTATTGGTGGAATTTCTGAAGAGACTACAACTGGTGTTCACAGATTATATGAGCGTCAAATGAATGGTTCTTTGAAATTGCCAGCAATCAATATTAATGATTCAGTTACTAAATCTAAATTTGATAATAAATATGGATGCAAAGAATCTTTAGTTGATGCAATCAGAAGAGCAACTGATATTATGATGGCTGGTAAAGTTGCCGTTGTTGCAGGTTACGGAGATGTGGGTAAAGGTTCTGCGGCTTCATTACAAGGTGCAGGTTGCCGAGTGATTGTAACTGAAATCGATCCTATTTGTGCGCTTCAAGCTGCAATGGACGGATTCGCAGTTAAGAGAATGGAGAATGCTTTGGCTGAGGCGAGCATTGTAGTTACTGCAACTGGAAATAAAGATATCATTACTGAAAAGTATTTCAGAATGATGAATGATAAAACTATCGTTTGTAATATCGGTCACTTCGATAATGAAATCGACATGGGTTGGTTGAATGGTGCTTACGGTGATACAAAAGATGAAATCAAACCACAGGTTGACAAATACACTATTGATGGAAAAGATCTTTTAGTTTTGGCTGAAGGTCGACTGGTCAACTTAGGTTGTGCAACTGGTCACCCATCTTTCGTAATGTCTAACTCATTTACTAACCAAGTTTTGGCTCAGTTGGAACTTTGGGAAAATAAAGATGGTGACAAATATGGAAACGAAGTTTACATGTTACCTAAGCATTTGGATGAGAAAGTAGCTCGTTTACACTTGGATAAAATCGGTGTTGAATTAGAAGAATTATCTAAAGATCAAGCGGATTATATTAGCGTAAAAGTGGAAGGACCTTACAAGCCTGAGTACTACAGATACTAGGAATATAGTGATGAACTATAAGTGAGGAGTGATAAGTTTTTCACTTGGAATTTATAGTTTATTTGGAAAATATAAAAGGGATGTTCGATTGATTTCGAGCATCCTTTTTTTATGGATTAGATTTTCTTGTCAATTAAATTATTGTAGATATGAAATGTTAAAAATTAAAATAATTTCATATATAGTTATGGTTCTATTTTTTTTGATTAGATTTGAAATAGAGCAAAAAAAATTTTTAAAAACTAAACTATAAAACGTCTCTTTCTTTCTAGCTCCACTTTTTGAATTTCCACATGCATGTTTGGGATATAGGGTGATAGTATTTAACATCCTTTAAGCAAACAAATACTTTTTTTATCATATTTGTAACAACGCTTCAATATTGTTAGCGCTATCTCTATGCCTACCTGATTAAGGTTTTGTTTACCAAATCGTAAAGAATTATGAAAATGAAAATTCAATTATTTTTATTAGCTTTGGTTCTACCCTTTTTAGGAAGTAGCCAAGTGTTTGACATCAATTATGACCCTCTTACAAATACTATGTCCGTTGAATATACTGGATGCGACATATGTTTATTGGGTTCTCAGTCAGCGGTGAATACATGCGAGTGTAGATTTAAATGTGAAGAAGATTTTACTAATGACGGATATCAACAATGTAAGGAGAATTGTGAAGAAGTAATTACCAACCCACAAGAATGGGCAGATTGTATTGAAGATTGCAACTTCCTTCTCCTTCCTTTAGAAGAATGTCTTAGTGACTGTGGTTCAATTCCTGAAGCAGTCCGAACAATTGTTGGCTATCAATATATTCTTGTAGCAGCATGGGATGAAATCCCTTTTGATCCAAGAAATAATGAAGATAATTGGGAAACCTTCGAATTACCTGCACCAATAACTAGCAATTTGATAGACTTAATTGAATGGAATCCACCAAGCCCATGGCCAGGAGTATATACAGGGAATAATACTTGTTACGGTATTTCGATGCGAATATTCTATGTAGATTCAAATGGTATGGGTGTTTTTTGCGACCATGAACAATGGCTCTGTAATATTATTGGATAAATATCATTAAATTAAAAAAAAAATCATGAAAAATTTATTATTCATTTTTTCATTAATCTTATTCTCCCAAAGTTGTTCTGATGACTCCATTATTACAGATACTGTAGAAGGTTCTCATCTTACTATTGAAGATCTTAGAGATTATATACCAAACAACTACTTCGAAGAGAAGTCAATAGTATTTATTAATGAATCGGGAGAAGAATGGAAACTATACTCAAGTGCGGTAGAATCAACTAAAGATCGTGTTCATGAGGGTAAAAATTATAAAATAGATAAGTTTGAAATAACCCTTTTTGATCCAGATAATGTAAGTTTTACAATTATGATTCTTGGGAGTACTAATTACGCCACGGATCAGGAAGGTGAAGTGGCTATTGCTAAAGGCATAAATGGAATGCTGATGCCTTTTAATGAATCTGGGAATACATGGGCAAGAATATCTTTTAGAAACGGAAAACCTACGATGGACTTCGGAGAGGATTTTCGAGAGTCAGTTACACTTAATGAAAAAGAATTCAATGAAGTATTTATTACCATTGGGAAAAAAGGATTTGAACCTCACGATGCATATTCAGAATTAGATATAAATTCAGAATTTGGTGTTGTTGCGTTTAGAGATGAAAATAATGATTTGTGGGTTCTTGACAGGTTTGAAGATTAACTGATGACAGTTTACGCAAGTAGCTGTTGCTTATGTCATCAGTCTAGTCTATATTGGACAGCAAGGACCTTATAAGCCTGAGTACTACAGATACTAGGAATTAAAATGATAAACTAGGAGTGATAAGTGATACATAGTCGCTTGAACTAATTTAGTTTATTTTGGAAAATATAAAAGGGATGTTCGATTGATTTCGGGCATCCTTTTTTCGTTGGATTTGTTTTTCTATTTTGGGAAAGTATTTCGAAGCTCTGGCTTCGAATCAAATAATAACCTTTGAAGTACATAAAAAACGAAATATGGAATCAGCTTTTTCAATTTATTCCGAAATAGGGTTTAAACATATTGCAGATATAAATGCCTATGATCATATTCTTTTTGTGATTGCGTTGTGTGCAATTTATCGGTTGAGTGAATGGAAACGAGTGGCGATTTTGGTGACTGCATTTACGATTGGTCATTCGGTGACCTTGGCGTTGGCAGCTTTGGATGTGATTACTTTTCCAAAAGATGTGATTGAATTTTTGATTCCAGTTACGATTATCTTAACCTGTTTGTATAATATTTTTTCTAGGACAAATCAGCCAAGAGCTGGGAAAATGACTCCTAGTAAAATTGCATATCTCACTCGACAGATAATCGTTAATTACTTCTTTGCTTTCTTTTTTGGATTGATCCACGGAATGGGTTTTTCTAATTATTTGAAAAGCGTAGTGGATGCGGATGAGAGTTTGGTGTGGTTACTCTTTGCTTTTAATGTTGGATTGGAATTGGGGCAATTAATGATTGTTGCGATTATTCTAGTGATTGCATTTGTGGCAATGGATATTTTGAAAGTAAAGCAACGGACTTGGAATATTGCGGTGTCAAGTGTGGTAGGATTGATGGCGATTGGGTTGATAGTGCAGTTGATGGGAGGTTGATTTTTTGCCACTAACTTGGACTGACAATTATGACTTTTTCATGGTGTATTTTTTTTGAGAAACCCCACTCTGGGGAAGTCATAAAAAGTCATAATAGTCAGTCCAAGTCAGTGGCAAAGAAAAATTATTTCACGATTATTCTTTTAACCAAAAACTCATTAGCCGTTTCTATTTTTATAAAATAAATTCCTGCTGCAATCGAAGGTGTTTGAATTTTAAAATTAAAAGAACCACGTTCCAGGTTTTTCTCCAAAATCAACAGCCCATGAACGTTATACATTTTCAAATCTAAGTTTCCCCAAACTGGTTTTTCAAAAAGAAGATTAAAGTTCCCATCATTTGGATTCGGGAAAATTCGAATCTCATCATCTTGTAACACTTCATTTATATTTACTATCGCATTAGGATCAATCTCGATATTGAATTGCGGTGTACCCAAAAAACCACCTTCTCCATCTGTAACGGTAAAAGTGAAAGAGTCAAATTGGTTCGCATCTCCATTATGAACGTAGATGACATTGCCGGCGTCCAATGAACTTTGGCGGAAAATATTCCCAACATTGACAGGGTTTCCTAAAAAGAAAATTTGTCCATGTTCAGGAGCAGTAACTAAAATATATTCCAATTCCATGGGAACATTATTATCATCTTGCACCAAGAGAAATTCACCAGTAATTTGGCGACCTTGCGAAGGAGGGACTGGCAATAATTCGTTGGTCACCAAGTAAGGTGCATTTAAAGTAACATCGGCGCAGAGCTCCAAATGGAACTCCGAAATTTTTCCACCATTCCCTGCGGTGCTATTGACAAAAGTTTTTAAAGTCCATTCCCCTTCCGCAGTTTCGTTATCAAATGCAGAAAGAGGATTTTGAGGTGTAAACTGACTGCCATTATTTGGGGGACAGTTGATGGATTGAGCAGCTTCGTCATTTAATCCAAAATCAAAACTTGTAGTTGTCAAACAAATATTAGAAAACAGCACGACTTCGATTCCTGTAGGACTGATGAGTGAAACATCCAAGTGATTCATATTACTATGATTACCTTTTATTTTGGAAATATTAAGATCACTAATAGATCCTCCAGTAGGAACGGTTATCTTATTTTCTATGGTTGCTTGACCTGTCGAAGGAATCGTTTCAGAAGTATTATTTTCATAATTTTCGCAAGCAAAAACTTGAGTGTGAAAGGATTTTGTAGCTAAAAAATCTTGGTCTCCACATTCATTCGAGCCACGCACTCTCCAATAGTATGGAGTGCTAATTGCTAACTGAGTAGAGGATGAAAAAAAAGTATCTGTCGTAATTAATTGTTCGTGGATAGTCGAAGGATCAAAAGTCGGACTTCTCGCAATTTGAACAAAATACTGATCGGCAGCTTGTGCACTATGCCAATTAAATTGTTGTAATTCCGAAATCCCAGTAGCTCCATCAGCAGGAGTTTCCATCGCTAAACCAGAAAAATCATTTCCAATCGTACGAATAGTTACGGTTCGATAACTGGTATCTAGCCCTGTCGCAATTGTTTGAATCGTTACATCGAAAGTATCTGTAAAACCATAAGTACTCATATCCAAAATCAATGAACTACCCTCTGATGGCAATGCTGGATTAGCACTAAAATTTGAAATGATTCCAGCTGGAATTACAGAAGTAATATTATAAGTTATCGCATCATTATATCCTAAAAGTGAATCTGTTACAATGTCAATGGTAGCATTGGCAGGTAAACAAATTTCTTGAAAGTTAGGTGTAATAAAATAGGAAAACCCTGGCTGCGAAGCTGGGGCAATCGTAAAATTAGTATTCGAAATATCAAAGAAAATATTATCCGCTGCTTCCACTCTAACCCTTGCTTGATTCGTCAAAAAATTTGGAACGGAAATAAATGCACTTCCATTATTCGGAACATTATCCGTCAAAAGATAAGGATAAGTATAACCACCATCCACCGAAAGTTTGATGTTTACCCTTTGACAATCCACCACAATATTATCTGTATTCGCCACATCCCAATTTACTTCCAGCCATTGTCCGACCTCCCAAGTTGTTGCAGTATTTGGATTTAGAACTTCAAATGGCCCCGCAGTTTCCGTCACATCAAAATGTAATTCATCCCAAGTGATTCCTCCTGCACCTGCATTATTATCTCTGACGGCAACATTGAAAGTTAAGCCACGCTCATAGTCAGGCGTATATTCTACACCCGTAAATAGATTGTTATTAATTACATTTTCTATTTTTGGAAAAACTCGTGTAGGCGAAGTTGTCGGTAAATAAGTTCTGAAAAGTGGTGCATTTCCCATCGGCATTCCAAGTGTACTGGTGGTGCCTGTATCAAATTGTTCCCAGCAATAAGTTAGCACATCTCCATCGGCATCATTTCCATTTGCCGTCAATTCGAAAGGTGTACTAATCGGTATATTGAAACCGCCGTCAATGATTTCTACCGTTGGAGGAGTATTATTAGTAGGCATCATTTCCGCACAATCTACGCCACCTGCATCCATGAAATTAAAAATGTTTTGCAAACTAATTCCATGAAAATATGGATCACTACTAAACTGAACATTGTTCACTCCGCACAAACTCGCATAAGCCATAATCGTAGAACCACTTCCCGGTTCGAAGGCAGTTCCCGAACTTTCATTTCCTCCACAATTATTAAAAGTATGACTTGCGCCAAACTGATGACCAATCTCATGCGATACATAATCAATATCGAAGAAGTCGCCAATCGGTGGAAAAACGCCCGTTGTTCCTCTGGCTTTTCCATTGGAACACACCACTCCCAAACCTGCTAAACCAGCACCTCCTGTGGCGAAGACATGTCCGATGTCATAATTTTCTGCACCGATAATTGTATTGATAGTAGTTGGATTTTGGTTCAACATTCCGCCCGAACTATTATTGTCAAATGGATCATCGTCTGCATCCAAGAAAACTAATTGATCATTATTTGCAATCAAAACTAACCGAGCAGCAATATCAATTTCATAAACGGTGTTGATTCGATTGATGGTAGTGACGATAGCATCGATCACGCTCGCAACAGTTCCACCATGATAAGCAGCATACTCTCCAGTTGTACTTACCGCAATTCTGTAGATGCGTAATTCTTCTCCTACAGAAAAAGTCGTTCGAGTAGCTGCTTGCAAAATATGATCATCATCAGCATGCTCAAATCCACATTCAGGTCGAGCATTTTTTGGAGCGTATTTATTTTTTTTATAAAAACTAAGATAGTGATCGCCCGCAGGATCAATCAAAAAAGCATCATTGGCAGATCGTAAAAATGCATGAAAATTAGTTGAATTAAAATCCATTCTACCTACCGCAGTTGGATCATCGACACCTTGTAAAGTGAAGGTTCTTATTTCGGGAAATTTGTCAGCGAGACCTTGCTCCATCATCGGAGATTTTGCTACTTCAAAATTTTGCATCGTTCCGTCGGGCATCGGCAAAGCAACTAGCAAAGGATTATTTTTTGCAGCCTCGGTGAATTCCATTGGGGCATTTGCCAAATGATTTTTTAGCTCCGCAAAATTTAAATTAACCACTCGGTATTCGCTTGGCAGAGAATTGAAAGTTTCTTCGTGTAAGTTAGTGATGGCATTTTTAGAAATATCAGTCCAAGGGTTTTGGCTAAATAAATTTAGGCTGATAAAAAGGAGAACTAGAGTAGATAAGATTATTCGCATTTTTAGTTGTTTGTAGCGGGTCGCTTTTTTTAATCCGTATGGAAGCTGCCCGTAAAATAAGCGATAGCTTATTTTTCATTGATAAAAAAGAATAAGTTCAAATTGATTCTAGCAATAACCAAAACCAATTATTTTTTTGGAAAAACCCAATCTTGATATTCTGTAAACCCAAAAAGAAGACAACTATAAATAATTGAATAAATTTAGAGTTAAAAAATATCAACAAAGTAAAGATAAAACGAATGAGACAAAAGAAAGGATAAAAACAAAACCATGAAAACCCAAAGACAGAAAAAAATTAAAAAGTTGCTCGCACCTGCGCCCGCCCCGTGTGAATCGTATTGGCCAACCCACGTTTCCGGCCATCATAAGAAATAATCAAATCAATATTCTGAGCCAACCTTCTTTCAAAAGTTAAACCCCAGATATAATTTTTCCCATTTTGCAAACTCTCTAAAATCGCAAATTCGATCGGTGTATTTCGTTCACCAATATAAGCAATGTCAATAAACGATAAGTTGAGTAAGAATCGAGATTTTGCCGTTCGGTTATATTTTGTTTGAAAACTAAAGTCATGAAATCGAGCAGTCTCTCTAGCACCTTCGAGTAATTTATTTTCCTTATTGACATACTCATAGGAAAGTTGCATTCTGAAATTTCTGGAAATACGGTACGTGAATTTTGGCGACAAAGACCAACCATCAATCAAGTAATCTCGATTATCAAAAAACTCAGAATCATACGCACTCGTTTCTTGTTCTAATTTAAATTCAAAATCAAATCGTTTTTTAATATTCCAAAAAGTCTGAATGGACTGCCGTTCAATTTGTCTATTTTCAAAACCAGAAGTCAACACCAGTCGATTATTATTATTGATGGCATTGAGTTGGAAACGGAATTTCGGATCTCGCTGATTAAAAAATAAACTGTTATTGATAATTGAATTTAGCGAAACTAAACCCTCGTCAGGAATATCAGTTTGAAAAGGATTCCATTGTGAAACGCCAGGGATTTCTCGTGTTTTTCGACTAATCCGAAAAGTGGAATTTGTCGAAATTCTACTGATTATTTTCTTTAATCCCTTTTTTTGAAACCAAGGATTTTTAAAATAATTTTGATTAAAACCTACACTCTGATTAAACTGAATATTATTCGTTCGAATAAAAATATCAGAGTACAATGGAATACGAATGTACATAGTGTCCTGTGGAAAAACGGCTACTTCGAATTCATTATTTTGCTGCTCGCCATCATCGTTGTAATCATTCCAAATGTACTGACCCAAGTTGGGATCATTGACCGGTTCGTAAACAAATTCAATTTTTCTTTCCTGGCCAGAGCCAATATCGTAAGTCGTACTTGACCTCAATAAGTTTTTAAATAACCGAATCGAATAATCAACTCGACCCAAATAAGTCTCTTGCGGTTTTTGATCAGTCAACGAAGAATCTTGAATTTCCAATTGTCGGTAAGTCATGTTCCAACCCAAACGAGCCGTTTTTGATTGAGCCCAATTTCCATTGATGTTCCATTCTTGCGCGTTGGTATTTTGTAAAAAATCCTTTTGGACAGCTTTGTAATCTTGACGTTCAGAGTAGTTGATGCCGAAGTTAAATTTATCTCTTTTAGGACTTTTTAAATATACGCGATACAAATCATAATAAAAACTGGTGCGAGTCAACGTATCTGTAACAATATCCACACGTCGATTTTTTTCTTGTTCACCGTAAACTCCTAAACTCCAATCGCCTAGTTTTTTAAATGATTTGGAGAGATCAATTTTAGGTCTTAAAAACTCACTTTCTTCTGTCAGACTTTTTGACTTCAGCAAACTTCCTTGCCCTAAAATATTAAATCCTTTTTTGGAAAAACGGAGTTGGGAGAAATGCTTGGCACCGGTGTAAATTGAATCTCGAACAAAACCCGAAAATTCATATTGAAGACTTGTGTATTTATTTGTCAAAGTCAAACTAGCTGTTCCGATATTCTCTGTTCGTTTTTCAAGTTGAGCATCATTTGAAATATTATTAGCTGTCGTCAAGTTCCAATTTCGAGTAAATTCTGCTGACCGATAAGGATTGAGTGAGTTAAAATCTTTTTGGACAAACTCATATTTTAAATCGGTGAGCAATGTCCAACCGTCATACTTTTTTACTTTTTGTTTTATATCAGAGTTGGTTTTTTCTGTTTCTTGCTTTCCCTGTTTCTTTTTTTTCTTCTTCCCTAATCTTTTTTCATTTTTATAATGAGTAAAAAAAGAAATGCCACGATCATCTCGACTATCCAAATTAGAAAAGCGATTCAAATCTTTATTACTCATCGCTATTTCTGAAAAAATAGAAGACGTTTTATTAATTTGATATTCTGCTCCGAGGGTCATCAATTGTAATTTTTGCGGAGCGACTAATCTGATTACCGGTTCGAATCTTCCTTGCGGTAAACCGGTGAGTGAGTTGGGGGCAATCCATTTATAAACTCTCCCGTTGATCGCATTTTCGGTATCAATGAGATAGTTACCGTTACCTTGTCCGACCTCTGAAAATCGAGCAACGTAAAGTGCAATTTCCGCATTGGTGGAATAAATTACGATGGCAGTATCAAGCAAAATATTATTGACAAAATAGCTCGTGTCAATCTGCGCATACATAATCCGATCAGGATCAAAGCCACCTTCCAAAGTATCGATGCCCGTAAAAGGTACTTGCTGCACTTGATCCCCTTGCGCTGCAATAAATTGTTTTTGCGCAGTAGAAAGTTCATCGATGCCGGTAGAGTTTTTTCCATCTTGCTCATTGAAAAAATTAAAATTGACTCGCCATTTTTTATATTGATATTCATTGCTGACCGCAAACATGCTGCGTGTATAATTTTGATCTGCATATTCGAAGTCAATGACAATTCTAGAATCTTTAGTAATCAATCTGCGATTCGTAAATGTGATATCACCTCGATTATAATCAATCACATAATCATTTTCCAAACCTCTGTCCATCAAGGCGCCATCGATATAAACTTTTTCACTTCCTGACTGTACGATGATAAATCGTTCGCCTTCCGCACCTTCCAAACGATAAGGTCCTTGGTTTCCTTCTTGCGCAAGTATATTGTTACGAGCAAATTTTCCACGAGCAATTGCTGCGCTAAATTTTGAATTTAAAGTGCCTTTGGAAAAAAGTTGAGTATCATTGGAATAGGTGGCGCCTTGTAGTCTTTTATAATAATTCATGAAATAACTACTGGGACGTTTGAGCTCGTAATCACCTGCGGTAAGTTGATGGTTTTTCCTTTTTAGTTGAATAAAAATTTTATCGAACTCTTGCAATTGGGCAGTATTCCCTTCCGGTTGAAGCGGAATATTGTTATCAGAAATAGCGGCAAGAATTTCAATGTCGTCGCCTAAAGTTCCTGCGAGTTGTAAATTAAAACTACTGTTTAAAACTAAACTTTGATTATTTCCAAAAGAAACTCCTCGGGCGAAACTACCATTGTAGTCTAGACCTTTGTAATCCAATAAACCTCGCTGCTGTTCGAAAGGACTATAATCTACGCCGATGTAAGTTCCATCAGATTTTCGTTTGATGATGGTGGAATCGAGATTGGAAAATGTTTTGTGAAGTGAGTAGGGGAGTGTTCGGTATTTTATTTTTACGGTAGTGGAGTCAGTTGGATTTGTTGCAGCGGTGTTAGCGCTCGAAGTGCTAACATTAAAATAAACGGTTGAATTTTTTATATAAAAAAAGCTAGGATCAAGTGCTTCATTATTTTTTAAATTAAAGATTTCGATAGTCTCAGGAATGATAGTCAAACTATCTAGTAAAATACTATCTCCTTTAAATGTTACGATTTGGGTTTTCCAATTGGACAAATTGTCATTTTGCGCAGCTAAGGCAAATGACCCAAGAAGTAGAAAAAGAAGGAGTAGATTTTTTATCATAAAAAAATAGACTAAAATCGGAGTCAACTAACGTAGGGTTCGCTTTAGCTGACCTGAAAAAATAGCGTAGCGATTTTTTCCAAAAATAAATAAATAGTAATGATAATTTTGACTCTCTTTCCTGAAAAATATTTTTTTAGAAAGGTTGTTTTGCTCCATTTTGGAGGTCAACTAAAGCGAACCCTACGTTACAGTCTGCTCTCGTTTAACTATTATTTAAACGAAAAAAAGAGGTGTTGTTGCACAATGTTAACAAGGTTTATTGTCTTGTGGTATTGGTTTTTGAAATAAAAAAAGCCCCGTTAAAACGATATGTTCTAACAGGACTCATTTATTTTTTAGTGCAACAGAATCTTACACCGCAAAACTTTCACCGCAACCACATTCTCTCGACGCATTCGGATTATTAAAATAGAATCCTTTACCGTCCAAGCCACCTGAAAATTCAAGTGTTGTGTTGCATAAGTATAAAAAGCTTTTTAAGTCAGTCACGACTTTTACACCATTGTGTTCAAAGACTTGATCATTAGGTTGAGCCTCATTGTCAAAATCCATTTTATAAGATAGACCTGAGCACCCACCACTTGTTACACTTACTCGCACAAAGTAATCTTCTGAAAGATTTTCGCCTTTCATTAATTCTGTCACTTTTGCTTTTGCACTTTCTGCTACGAAAACCATAATTAAGTTAATTAGTTATTGGTTGATTAGTTGTTGGTTTTCCAACCTGCTAATTTCTCCAATGGTTAATTAATGAGATTTTTCAGTTTCTTCAGCAGGAGTTACGATTCCGTTTTTTTCACGGTAATCTTTGATTGCACCTTTAATTGCATCCTCTGCCAAAACTGAACAATGTATTTTTACTGGAGGTAATGCCAATTCTTCTACAATTGCCATATTGTCGATAGTCAAAGCTTCATCAATAGATTTTCCTTTTAACCACTCAGTAGCTAAAGAAGAAGAAGCAATTGCAGACCCACAACCGAAAGTTTTGAATTTAGCATCTTTGATCATTCCTGTTTCGTCGTCCACTTCGATTTGTAATCGCATCACATCACCACATTCAGGTGCACCAACTAAACCAGTTCCTACACTTTTTTTGCTTTTGTCGAGCGTTCCAACATTTTTTGGATGTTTGAAGTGTTCGAGTAATTTTTCAGAATAAGCCATGATATATTTATTTTAAATTTTTACTAAAAGGATTTTTGAAAAAATGGTTGTTCTTAGAAAAATTCTGTGGTCAAGTTAAAATTGAAATTAAAAACGACCATCGGAAGTGTTGATTTTAATTTTAACCTGACGTAAAGCACAGAATTTTTAAGAACTAATACTAAGTCTTAGTGAGCAGACCATTCGATAGAATCGATATCGACTCCTTCTTTGTACATTTCCCAAATTGGACTTAAATCACGCATGTGATTAACTCCTTTAGTCAATGCATCAATGGTATAATCAATTTCTTCATCAGTTGTAAATCGTCCTAAACTAAATCGGATAGAAGAGTGAGCTAAATCATCTCCCAATCCTAAAGCGACTAAAACGTATGATGGTTCTAATGAAGCAGAAGTACAAGCAGAACCAGATGATACTGCAATGTTTTGGTTAAATGTCATCATCAAACCTTCCCCTTCTACATGCTTGAAAGATATATTAGTCACGTGAGGCATTCTATTAGCTTCACTACCATTTACATAACATTCTTCCAAAGCTGCACATAAGCCAGCTTGTAATTTATCTCTCAATTTACTTAGTCGTTCTGTATCTTGAGCCATTTCTTTGCCTGCAATTTCTGCAGCTTTTCCGAATCCTACGATTCCTGGAACATTTAATGTACCTGAACGCATTCCACGCTCATGTCCACCGCCGTCCATTTGTGAAGTAACCTTAACTCGTGGATTTTTTCTATTCACGTATAAAGCGCCAACACCTTTTGGTCCATACATTTTATGTCCTGTAAAAGCCATTAAGTGTACACCAACTTCTTTTGGATTAACTGGAATTTTTCCAACTACTTGAGTTGCATCACTCATGAATAACACGCCGTGTTTTTCACAAATAGCTCCAATTTCTTTCATCGGTTGAATCGTACCAGTTTCATTATTGGCCCACATGATTGAAACTAAGATCGTTTTGTCGGTGATAGCTGCTTCTAATTCTTCCAAGTTCACTAAACCTTCCGAATCTACATCAAGGTAAGTTACTTGGCCACCCATTTTTTCAATCTTTTGGCAAGCATCCAAAACTGCTTTATGTTCCGTTTTAGCCGTAATGATGTGATTACCTTTTCGGCTGTACATTTCAAAAACACCTTTCAATGCTAAATTATCTGCTTCAGTTGCTCCCGATGTGAAAATAATTTCCTTCGGATCTGCATGAATTAGATTAGCGATTTGCTCACGAGCATAATCTACTGCTTCTTCAGCTGCCCAACCAAAAGGATGGTTTCGACTTGCTGCGTTTCCAGGATGTTGGTAAAAATAAGGCAACATTGCTTCAACAACTCTTGGGTCACAAGGTGTAGTTGCATTATTATCGAGGTAGATGAGTTTTTTATCCATATTATTATTATTATTCTTTTCTTTATTTAGATTTAGTCTAAAGACTTTTAGTAGCGCAAATATAACGCTTTCGCTATAAAATAGTTGACTTAAAAAGAGGATTTTTTGAAAAAAAAGAAAAGGTAGAAAGAGGACTTTTGAATATTCAATATTGAACAAGGAATGTCCAATATTCAACGGATCTCGTTTGTGGCTAAATTGGAAACTGGATTTGATATTATTGAAAAATTCAGGGTTTTTTTAACTGATTTGAGCTAGTAATTCTTCAGTTGTAAGTCCTTTGCCTTTTTTGATTTTTGCGACCTCCCGTAATACGACTCTCTGAGTTGTTTCCCGTTCTTCGATTTTCCAAATCGAAAAAATAAAAACGACTTGGAAAGTCGTATTACGGTTCTTGAAAAAAAAACTCCAGTTTCAAAAGTATTCTTTCAAAACTGGAGCAGGTGTTAAAAATAGTTTTAATTGCTTTAATTCAGTCGTTAAGCCATCATCCATTACGTGGTTTATTGAGGTAGTTTTAGTTCTCATAACCAGTTTTATGTTTTATCAAGTGTTAGAGAAAAAGGAGTATAGACGATCTATACTTTGCCTCCCTCTGCATTGAAAACATGCTACTGTCTTATCGGCAAACAAAATTTTTCAATGATGTTTGACTTGCCTAACACCTAAATAAAACAAGTTGAGATTTTTCTTATTTGGGAAAAACTGTTTTCGGGTGTCGCATAAAATCTTGTTTTTCATTTGGTAATTTTGGTAATGATTTTTACGACAACAATTTTTTCAAATAATTCTTTCTGACTGTGTTGCTTTATA
>Ga0115005_10001254_pt1 | contig 19980 bp, 12 predicted proteins | sample ArcOceMetagenome_FD_87163 | JGI IMG/M metagenome (GOLD analysis project Ga0115005, IMG submission 87163) | Marine eukaryotic phytoplankton communities from Arctic Ocean - Arctic Ocean - Greenland ARC118M Metagenome | ecosystem: Environmental > Aquatic > Marine > Oceanic | place: Arctic Ocean... | reverse complement strand
TATTTTGTTCTTAGTTTTTGCTTTGAAAGCATGAGTTTATCTGGATAAATGATTGATTTCAAAGGGGGAAATAAGGACAAAAGAAGTAGTGAAAATTCTGAATCTATTTAGTTCGCATTCCTAGGGGAGAAGTACTGGGCGATAATAAATTTTAATCATTTACTTTTTTGAATTTATTAAAGAGATTCTAAAGATAAAATATAAAAAAATCTATTCAATTAGATATGGTGTGTGAACCTGTTGTAACTCGTTTGCAGCGGCTTTCTTTTTTGTGGAAAAAAAATAAGAATAGTGCGGTTAATTTGCATAAATGAATTAGCTTTTTTGGAAAACCTTTTATAGATTTGTGCTAACAAAATTAATTTATTATGAATAAGGAAGAAACGTCTTCATCAAAAATGGATTGGCTTATATTTTTAATATCTACGGTTGTAATGATTGCAATGTTGATATGGCTAAATGAGTGGTTTTGGTTAGCAATGCCCTTCTCATTAACTTATTTAGTGAAAGCTTTAAAAATGATGTAATTCAATAGAATTTCATTCTTTTTAATCTAATGATAAAAAAAAGATAGTCGTGCTAAACTCTAGCACGACTATTTTTTTTTGGTAAAACAATCAATTATCTAAAACTTGCGATTGCTTTTTTTGAAGATCTTTTCTCTACTGTACTCTTTATAGCAGACAGAGAAATTTTCTTTAACAAAGCTATCCTTTCCTGAGGGAATCAACTTTTAAAAGAGAAAATATTTTATAAAATAAGAAGGGACAGAATATAAAGTCCAAAAAGCCAAATTGGACTTTTAGTATGTTTTTAGAGTTAAGACTTGAATTACAGGGAAGATATATTTTGTGTTGTGGTGATAGGAGAATAATAGAGAAGGGAGCAATCTTAACTTTTTATGTTCCCTCAAATAAATAAAAACTATCGGTCAAAAGCTTTCATAATTTCTACAACTAGGCGAGTAGATTGATACAGGAATGAAGGATCAATATTCTCAAAAGTATCCGTTTGTTTGTGATAATCCTGATGATCTTCGACGCCTAAATAAATAAAAGGAATTTTCTTTTGGTGAAATGGGCCATGATCTGAAGAGTTTGTCCAATCATTATATCCAAGGTCAGGTGTGTCATGGCCAAACAAAACATTGATAGCAGAGAGGGAATCAATTCCTGCTAATTTTTCTTTCAGAATTGGATAGTGATGTGTTCCACAAATATAAATTTCGTTCTTTTTATTTCGACTAATCATATCTAAATTTACATTCATCAAAATATGATCAAGCGAGATTGGTGGATTGTCAACAAAATATTTTGCTCCTTCCAAACCTAATTCTTCTGCATCAAATGCCACAAATATGATGGAATGTTTTGGTGGATTTTTTTTGAAAAAATCTGCTGCTTCCAGGATTGCCGCAACGCCTGAGGCATTGTCATCGGCTCCATTAAATATCTTTTCATCTCGTTTTCCCAAATGATCAAAGTGAGCAGTCAGGACGATATATTTTTCAGGGTATTTCGTTCCCGTAATTTTTCCAATGATATTATTGCAATTATAGGTTTTCTTATATACCCTTTTGTAAAAACTAAAAGCTTGTAAAAAGCTAGTGTCCATTTTTTCCAAACCTAACTTTTTAAATCTAGTAACAATGTATTCACGGGCGAGATCATTTCCTTTTTCTCCACTTCGTCTTCCTTCTAATTCGTCAGAAGCGAGGTGTTTTATATCTGCCATGATTTGGATAGAATCTACCTTGCTTTTGGAAAGGCTATTTTTATTTAGGGAAATGGGAGGAGCTTTTTGGGTAGTAGAATTGTCTTTAGTTTTGCAGGAAAGAGGGCAGCAAAAAATTACTATAATAAAAATAATTTCAGGAAAGTTAGGGGTCATAGTTTTAGCTTTTTATGGATGTTTTTTTATAAAAAAAAACTGTGACACGATTTTGGAATCGTGCCACGGTGAAGAGTTATTTTTTTAAATGCCCACATAATTCTGAGGTGTAATTACTTTCAATTCTTCTTTGACGATTGGAGCAATATCAAGAGTTTCAATGAACTCGTGAATGTCTTCCTTAGTCACACTTACTTTTCCTCGGGTAAGATTTAACAGCGCTTCATAAGGCTTATCAAAACCTTCTCGGCGCAGAATATTTTGAATAGCTTCCGCTACGACCATCCAATTTTTTTCGAGGTCTTCATTTATTTTTCCTTCATTCAAAAGTAATTTCCCAATTCCTTTTTCGATAGACCGAAAGGCAATCAAAGTGTGTCCCATCGGTACGCCAACATTCCTTAAAACAGTACTGTCGGTTAGATCTCGTTGCAATCTTGAGATCGGTAACTTGTCCGCTAAGTGAGTGAAAATAGCATTGGCGATTCCCAAGTTTCCTTCTGCATTTTCGAAGTCGATGGGATTCACTTTATGTGGCATTGCCGAAGAACCGATTTCTCCTTTGATCGTTTTCTGCTTAAAATATTCCATCGAAATATAAGTCCAAATATCCTTGCAAAAATCTAACAGGATCGTATTGATTCTTTTGATTCCTTGAAAAATGGCCGCTAAATTATCGTAATGAGCAATCTGGGTAGTATATTGTAATCGTTCCAATCCAAGGTATTCAGTTACGAAATGATCCCCGAATTTTTTCCAATCAATCGAAGCATAAGCCACATGATGCGCATTGAAATTACCGGTTGCTCCACCGAACTTTGCCGTAAATGGAACTTGCTGCAACAACTTCAATTGATTGTCTAATCGCTCAACAAATACTTTCATCTCTTTGCCTAATCGAGTAGGGGAAGCAGGTTGTCCATGAGTCTTTGCCAACATCGGAATACCTGCCCATTCCATCGCTAGGTCATTAATATTATTTCTAATTTTTTTGAAAAAAGGTAGGTAAACTTTCTCCATCGAATGCATCAGCAAGAGGGGAGTCGCGGTATTATTGATGTCCTGAGAAGTCAATCCAAAATGGATAAATTCTTTGAATTCAGAAATGCCGATTTCGTCAAATTTTTCTTTTAAAAAATATTCAACTGCCTTGACATCATGATTGGTCGTCTTTTCAATTTTTTTGATGTACAAAGCATCTTGCAAATTAAAATTTTCAAAAATATCATTCAGCTTATCCACTTTTTCCAAATCGAAATTTTCCAATTGAGGCAATGGATGTTGGCATAAAGCGATGAAATATTGAATCTCCACAAAGACTCGATATTTAATTAAAGCATATTCAGAAAAATATTCAGAAAGTTCTTTGGTCTTCTCGTGGTATCTGCCGTCAATCGGCGAAATTGCAGTTAGCATATTATTGATTTGATATTTTTGAAAATGATATTTTTTGCAAAAATAGAAAAAGGTATGGAAGTTTTAGCAAAAGAAAAGCGGTAAGAAAATCAATTTTTCTTACCGCTTTTTTTGAGACTAAATAATTAAGGAGATAAAATGAAGTTACCGCCCCTAAAATCTTTATTTCTTAATATTGTCGACATTCACCTGGTTAATTTTCTTTTGATACTCTGCTTTTATTTGCAGGGCTTTATCATCAGCTTCTTTGACGACTTTGTCTGCATTTTGATTGGCTTTATCTTCGACTTGTTGTGCTTTTTTATCGGTTTCCTTCTTTAGTTTATCGGCACCAATTTTCGCAACTCGTTTTTTAATAGGGTTTGATCCAGCTTCTTTTACTAGAAGGTCAGCTTGTTTGTAGCCCTCTGTTTTAACCCTGTCAGCTGCTTTTTTTCCTTCTGCTTTGATTTCCAGGGCACTCTTTTCAGCAGCGGCAGTCAATCGTTCGATGCGGTCGTTGGCTTCTTTTTCCAATTTAGCTTTTCTCTCTTCTACCGCTTTTGACAAGTCCTCTGTCTTATCATCGATGACTGCTTTTACGCCTGTTTTAACATTACTTTTTACCTCATCTATTTTTTCAGTAATGACACCTTTGACTGTTTGTCCGCCGCTTCCTACCAAACTAAATTGAACTTTTGGATCAGTCATCGAACCAGTTAATTTGATTTTTACATTGACGAATTCTTTTTCTTTGATATTCAAATCAAGCTTAGAAGCTTGATCGTTGAGTATTCCTAATCCTTTTTTAGCGGCAGCTCCAACTGCATTTTGGTTGATTAATTTCATCGGAATTTTAGCCTTGATATCGTAATCAATATCTTGAGTAATTCCATGCGTACCTCCGATCATCATATCAATGCCTTGATACTTTAAAGGAAAATCTTTGATCAAAACTTTTCCTTCTTTTACTTCAAACCAGTTTTTGGTTCCTTTCAAATCAATCTTATGATTGGTTAGTTTTTCAATATTTAATGCTTCTCCAATTTTTTTCAAGGGAGCAAAATCTTGAATAACTCCATTGACCGTTTGCAGAAATCCTTCAGCAGTTAAGGTATTTAAATCAGGCATTAAATCCTTTCCTAAAACGCCTTCTAAACTCATTCTAGTAGAAAAATTTCCTTGAATATATTCAGCCATCGGAGCCAATTTTTTGACCGTATTTAATTGCGCAAAAGAGGATTTAAAATCAAAGCTTTGAACATCATAAGTTAACTTGTATTTTGGTTTTTCAGGTACAGTTGTATCGTAATATCCATCTGCTTCAATTTTTCCACCAAGTATTCTAGCGTTCACATTTGACATTTGAACCTTACTATCTTTTACCGCTAGATCACCGCTAAAATCTTTCAAATCAAGATTGGTGTAAGTCAGTTTTTTGATGTTAGCATTAATCTTAATATCGACATTACCAGGGATGACAATTGGCTCATATTCCTCTTGATTTTGGTTGGCAATCGTCTTTGCTTTTGGTGCTTCAGTTTCTTCCATAAATGGATTTAAATCAAAGAAATCTGATTTCATAGCAAACTCTCCACCTAGTGTTTCATTTTCAAAAATATAATTAAAAACGTTGGTTAAATTCCCATTTCCACTTATATCACTTTCTCCTAGTTTAGTTTCTAAGTCATTGATTATCAATTCATTAGAAGTAAATATTCCTTTTGCGCTTGAATTGTCTAATTGGTAAATATCATAATCGATTTTTCCAATTTTCGCATTAACAATAAACTTAAACCTGTTGAAAATTTCCACTTCAGTTTCTGGTTCAACAGCCACTTCCGTTTCTTCTTCCATTTCAGTCTTCCACTCGTCTACGTTGAAATATTTAGACCTCAATTTTACATCCCCGGTTAATGTTTTATTTGGAGAAAAATAGGCCAAGATATTATCCAATTGTCCAGAAATTTGGAGGTCACTTTTCCCCAGTTTTCCAGTAAAATTACTCACCTCAATTTTTTTAGGAGAAAGGGTCGCGTGGGCATCAGAAATTAAAATTTTTGGAATTCCTAGGGCATCGTAGGTTAGGTTTTTGATAGATGCATTTCCGCTCACATTAGCCTCTTCATATTGTCCTTTTTCTAAAGTAGAGAACCGAGTTTGCGCTGTAAAGTCAGCATCAATAATTCCGGATAATTCAGTTACCCCTTCCAATGGAAAAGCTTTATTAATTTCGGCTAAATCAATCGTTCCTTTGACCTTCGTATCGATGTTTGGATCAGAGATCGGAGTCGTTAATTTGAACCTTCCTTCAAATGGTTTTCCACCCATCGCAAATTTAAAATTGGGAATGTCGATTTTCATTTTATCCAAATTCGAGCTTGGACTTTCGACATTTAATTCTGCGAAAATATTACTGAACCCTGTAGGCAAATCTGGATATTGGAAACTTCCTTGGTCTACATCTAAACTAATTTTAAAGCTAGGAAGTAATCCTTTTTGACCATTATAAATTCCTTTTACATAACCATTAAAAGCCATTTTTCCATCTGCTTTTACCTCTAGAAAATCGCTAGTGTAAGCGCTCGGGATTAATGATAATAAATTTTTAAAATCATTTTTAGGAGCATCAAAGGTCAAGTCGATATTTATATTTTCGTTCTCTTGCAATTGTACAAAACCATCAGCCAATAACTTCATCGCATTGATTTGCAAGCTATTATCTTTTAACGTGTATGTATTGTTAGGAAGGTCGATTTTGAAAGTTGCCTCAAGCGATGTATTTGCTTTCTTTAGGTAGCGAATGCCGCCACTTGTTGCAGATAATTGTTCAATATTAGTTTTAGTCACGAGGTCAAAAACATCTTGAGTGAAGTCTCCACGACCTTGGTGATTTAGATTTTTTAATTTCAAAAACATATTACCTGCACGGTCATCGTAAGTAAAGTTTCCGTCGTTAATTGAATATTTTTTTAATTGAATTAAAAAGTCATATTCTGCTGCTGCCCCGTTGGTAGGTTCGCTAGGTTTGACGATATCATAATTGGCTTGACCATTTTTTAAAATCAAAATGTTGATCTCCGGTTGGTCAAAAGTAATCGTTTGAATTTCGATAGGCCGATCAGATTTAATCACCGACATCAAATTTAAAGTAAAATCTATATTTTCAGCTTTGACTAAATTAATGCCCTCAAAATCATCAATTCCAACTACACTTAATTTATCCATTTTGAAGCTGAAATCTGGAAAGCTTCGCAAAAGGGAAAGATCGACATCAGCAAAATCAACTTTAGCATTTAAAGTATTATTTGCTTCCTCTTTTATTTTTACTAAAATTTCCTCTTTGAAAAAGTAAGGTATAGCAATTGCTACCCCAATGATTAAAATGATTAAGATTAATAATGTAGAGAATATTCTTTTGACAACTTTTGTTAATTTCATGGTGTTTCAATATTTTTGGTAGTGACGCTATTTCTTCGATTGCTTAATACGTTTGGATTAACGGATTGTTTTAAATTTTCTTTTTATGTATTGCAAAAGTAACTAATGTGTCTAATTTTATGATAATTAGGAAATCAATTTATTCTTTTTTACAAAGATGACTATATTGCGCTTATTGATTAAACAACTATCTATTTTAATGTCATTTTAATAAAAAATATTTGATTAGAAGAATCAATAATTATCTTATTTCTAATCATCAAAGCTGCTAAGTTTTTGAATGAAAACATTACAAAGCAAACGTTTTTTTTGACAAAAACATTATTTAAGAACCCAAGAAAAATAAATAGAAACTCTAATTTTGATTAACTTTTTTTTAATATAAAAATTGAATGTCCTTAAAAGATTTGAATTATACCTTAATAGAAACCGATGAAGGGGTGCAAGCCTTTTTAAATGAAAACCAGAATATAGAATGGATGGGATTCGACACCGAATTTATCGGTGAAAGACGGTTTTACACTTTGCTTTGTCTAGTACAATTAGCTACCGAAAATGGTTATTATTTATTAGATACCATAAAGCTAAAATCATTTCCTGGAATATTAGAGTTGTTTACTGATCCGAAAATTTTGAAGTTAACGCATGCAGGGGAAAATGATTATCGGATTTTCTATAAACAATTTGGAATTATTCCTGTCAATGTTTTTGATACCCAATTAGCCGCAGGTTTTGTAGGGTATAAATATCCGACCTCTTTTCAAAAATTAGTAGAAAAGGAATTGGGTGTTTTTGTTCCCAAAGGATATACCGTTTCTGATTGGGAAGAGCGACCGTTTTCTCCAAAGCAAATTAGTTATGCTTTGAATGATGTGATTTATTTGAAAGGTTTGTGGGAGTCAATTACTGCGAAATTGGTCAAATTAAATCGACAAACTTGGTCGCAAGAAGAGTGCGATAAAATAGCGACAGAAGAATATTATTATACGAATCCAAATCGAGATGCTTTTCGAAATAATGCTATTTCAAATTTGAAAACGCAGGATCAGATGTTTATGATTCGATTATATGATTGGCGGAAAAATGAGGCGGAGCGAAAGAATTACTCTAAAGAAATGATTTTACCAAGTAAGCTGATTACTCCGATTGTTAAAAATATGAATTCTGGAAAAAATGCTTTGCTCAAAGATCGAAGGCTTCCGACGAATACGATTTCCAGACATTGGGATACTTTTGATGAGTTGTTTAATCGAAAAATTACAGAAGAGGATCGAGCTATTTTGGATTCTATTCCTAATCAAAAGGAATCACCTGATCCGATGGAAAATACCATGTTGGAAATGTTGTATTCTATCGTGGAATATATTTGTCAAAATAATCAAGTAGATCCAACTTTAGTTTTGAGTAGAACTAATTTTAAATTGATGAAAGCAGAACCAAGTTATTTTGATGAGTCGATTGCCAATGGATGGCGAGCAGGTTTGTTGGGCAAAGATTTATTGCTTTGGTTGCGAAAACGGAAGCAATTAATTATCGAAATGGTGGATGGGAAATGTGTGATTCGAATGGAGGATTAAGATAATTTTATCAAGTTGAAAAGGAAACCCTTTCAGGATTAAGAATTCTGGAAGGGCTTTTCTTTTTTGATAACAATATATTTGCATTTTCATTGAGATCAAAATTCAATATTTTCCTCAACCGTTTTATCCTTGTTTTTTCTAAGGATTTCATCAATTTCCACAATCAATCCAAAGGTAGTGACCGCCTCAATTACACCAAGTTGATTAAGTTTAGGATTTTGAGTTATTCCAGAAATGGAAAAAACCAATCGTGCATGTTTGAATCCGAAATTTACTCGGAATGAATGCTCTAGCAAATTAAAATTATTTCTAGATTCCAAATAATCAATGATGTAGGAACTAGAGTATGATGGTTTCTTAGATATTTTGCCTCGTAATAGTTTAGTCTTCCTATTCGAGTAGCTAGAGCTAGACTCGGGCCAGTCGGGATATTGGTCAATATCTTTCTCATGGGCTTTCAGATAATTTTAGATTTTGGCATGATGGAAAGGGGAGAGGAACTGGTGGATTGTACAAACATTTTGAGGGAACATCTGCTTCTTGTCCTTTGGTTGCTGGAGTGTGCGCGTTGGTTTTATCAGCCAATTCAAAATTAAAAGCAAGCGAAGTCAGAGAAATTATCGAAACTACCGCAGATAAAATTGGGAGTAAAAATGAATATACCGATGGCTATTCTTTGCGATTTGGATTTGGAAGAGTGAATGCTGAAAAAGTAGTTGCAGAAGCACATCGTAGAAAAAATCCAACGGCAGGAACTCCGACCTCTCCCAAAGAGAAAGTAATGACTGGACTCTTTCATTTTTCGGTAGAGTCAAGAACGAAGAAAAATTATGGAGTAGATATTGGAAATTATAAAAGCTATAAAGAGGTGGTAGAGTTGACGGAAAGGTTAGAAAGAGAATTTGGGAATTCCGTTAACGTAAAAATTTCTTAAAAAAATAATCAGCTTACTTTTAAAGTAGTTATTGGATATTTTTCGCAATAGAAAAAGGTAGAACCTGTTTTGAAAAATTGAAAAAAGCAGGAGTTGATGGAAAGATTATCGCTTACTTGAAATTGAAATAGTTGATGTTGTAAATTGAAAAGGGATCGGATACCTCTTAAGGTATCCGATCCCAAATTACTCTTGAAGTTATATCTTTTATTTTTGAAAAATAGAATTAACCTAAACCAGATAATTCATTTTGAATATTGTCCACCACTTGTTTTTCAAAATTTTCTTTAAAGAAATCAGTTAGAAAAATTTGATCGCCTGCCATGAATTTTTCCAAAACTGACTTCCTGCCAGCCTGATAAATTTCATCTGTGAAGATGCTATACTCTTTTCTAATTGCCGCAGTATATTGATCATAGACTGTTGTCTCCGTAGCCAAGACAGACATATCTAAATCTAAAAAAAGTTCATTGTCTTGATCCTTCAAAATAGGAGCGTGCTCGATGGTACTCAGAATCATTTGTTTTAAATTTTCCAAAAATGAATCTGCTAAAAATGGCGACAATAATTCCAATGCTCGTTCTGCACTTTTCTCTTCATTATCATTTCTACTTGGATCATAAATTAAATCATGAAACCAAATGGACAACTCAAACAAAATCGGATTTTCAATAAAATCATAATACTCCTCCGCCATCATCAACAAACTATAGACGTGTGATAAATTGTGGTAAGATCGATGAGGTTCTGAATATTTTGAAATGACTTCTTCCAGGATTTTGCGTGAATCCACTTTGGGAATACTTAATTGGTAGGAAAGCATGTCCCAGACTTCTTCGATGAATCCTAATTTAGAATCATCCAATTTTTCTTCGATTATTTTTATAGGTAGCATTGATTTGTTTAATGTTTTGCAGGTCAAAGATACTATTTTTTGGCAAATGCAAAATCTATTTTTTATAGAAAAATCGTAATTTTGATTTTCTTTTTAATAAAAACGTATCAATGAATATACCCAATAACTATTCTTATCTAAAAGCAGAAAACTCACATGGAAAAATTGCCAACGAGATTATTTTTTCAGTCCTAGGTGAATATGGACTTGGAGGATTTACGCATCATTCTGATGATTCTTTAAATGAAATTGAAAGGTCATTTGCAGGTGGATTTTTTGGTTTAATTCAAAATGAAAAGAATGAGATTGTGGGTACTTTTGGTTTGTACAAATTAAGTGTAACGAACTGCGAAATTCGAAAGATGTATCTTTTACCAAAGGCAAGAGGTAAAGGTTTAGGAAAATGGATGGTGAGTTTTTTAATTGAAAAAGCTAAAGAGTTAGGCTATCAAAAAATAGAGTTAGATACTGCTAGTGTACTTTTGGAAGCGATTGAATTGTATAAAAGAATGGGTTTTAAAGAGGTACAGGCTTGCAATGATTCGCCAAGGTGTGATCGAGCTTTTGAAATGAAAATCTAATTTTAATATCATAGTTACAAGGTGAGTCGTTATTTAAGATCACTAAAAATTCGAATGGCTGGTGAATTTATTTAGAACTCATCTTGTGACTTTTTCCATTTTTTGCAATAAAATTACTCAATGATTAACACCTTCCGATCATAGGACAGCGCTGTGAAAATCCCAATCCCACCTTCGATGTTAGATTTAATTACACCAGGTTGCCCAAAAGGATTTCCATTGGAATTGATGGCAGCTTGAACACTTTCCTGGAAATCATAATAAACTTGGTCAATATGAAATAACGTCGAAATTACCGTATCTCCTTTCATGAAATCAAAACCAGTCCCGTAGACAATTTCATTATCGGTCGTCGCAAAATTATCAGTAGTAGTAAAATCTTGTTCATCCCTACCTTCTCCTAATGTTCCACCTGATTGAAACATTCTACGATAAAAATTTTCGTCGTCAGCAGGATCTTTAAATCGAGTAAAAACTAAAGCCTTGGTAGGGTTATCAGGCATCCAGACGGTTTCTAAAGTGTCAATTAAAATAGGGTTTAAAATTTGAGTAGCCGCAGAGGCAATCCTCCCGTTTCCATCAGAAACTAAAATAGTAAAATCCTCCTCATAATTTGCTGGACAAATCGAAGAAGAGCCATAATTATATACTTTAGTCCCAGTTGGATCGGTATAAATGCCCTCATTTAAAGTATAAATTTCTCCTTGGTGAGTGATCGTGACCGTTGCTCCAGAAATAACCGGCAAACCTGGTTCAGCAAAAAAATCTACACTTTCGGAAATTATTGCTACAAATGGCTGACCCACTTCTAAATAGCATTCCACGACTAATTGGTTTTCATAAGTTGGTAGATTCAAGTTCACCTCTTTTTCCAAATCGCAATTTGAAAAACCAAAGATTAAGATAACACCTATAGTCAAGTAGTAAAACATATTTTTTTTCACCATCTGGATTGTAGCATTTTTAAAAATCAAGAATAGGAATCAATTTATCAACTCAATTTTCGAGGGTTTTGTTTTTTTCGGAAGAAGATTAAGGTTGAATATTTAGTCAAAAATTGAAAAAAGTACCGTTTAAAGATCTAAAAAAGTGTAGGGTAGTTATTTTTTTTGCTACCTTTTTTGATCAAGCAAAAAAGGTAGGGAAGCTAAGAATTATATCATGGTGCGTAATTCGAGTGAGTAATATTTTTAATCTAAAAAATCAAAACCAAGCCAACTCCATTTCGGGTTTAATTAAAAATAAGAGGCAATTTTTCATGCTTTTATTTTTTGTAAAAAGGTAGAATAGTTATCTTCCTCGCTCATAAAACTGCACAATCCGTTCGTCCGTGATCACATCTTTCGGCGTAATTTTATTTTTCAAAACAATTCCTTCCAGCGTTCGACATCGACTGAGCGCGACATAAGTTTGACCACTTTCGAAAGCACCTTTTCCCATGTCGATAATTATTTTGTCAAAAGTTTTTCCTTGACTTTTGTGAATCGTAACGGCCCAAGCTAGTCGAAGTGGATATTGTTTAAAACTCCCCGTGACCTCCGTTTCAATTTCATCTTTATCGTTGATTTTATACTTCATGATTTCCCATTCGAGTTGCGCGACTTTGATGATTCGTTGCGAGCCATCTGGATTTTCCAGCGCCACTTTTATTTCATCAGGTTCGAGAGAAACGATTTTTCCAATTGTTCCATTGACGAATTTTTGATCAGGATCATTTTTGATAAACATGACTTGCGCATTCATTTTTAATTGCAAAAGCGGTTCCGTGGGAAATCTTCTTTCATTAAAAGTTCCAGAAACTTTAGCCATGTAAGTTCGCTCCAAAGTATTGAGTTTTTTCAACTCGCGATTATTGATCGCATCGACCGTCGCATTCCGGGGAGAGAGTGTGATGTAGAAATCCTCCGAATTGAATTCGGGTAAATGTCTTTCGTTCAAGTCATCCAAATCATCATAATCCGTGTGATTCAATCTCACCGCATCAAGCAAGCGAATAAAGTGTCGAGAGTTTTGTCGATAGGTTTGATGTAATTCCAACATCTCCATTTCAAATCCACTCTGGAAAATTTTCGCAGAGAAGAAATATGCGCTATCATAAAAGGTTTGGAAAAGTTGCCGTTCTGCATTAGAGCTGACCACCGGAGGCAACTGAAATAAATCCCCAAAAAACACCATCTGAACACCTCCAAAAGGCAAGCCCGGCTGTGTTCCATTTAATCGCATAAATGCATCCATATTATCAATCATGTCAGCTCGAACCATCGAAATTTCATCAATGATGATCACCTCTAATTTTTGATAAATTTTATTGTATCTGACTTTTTTGACTTCCGATCGTTGAAGTGGCTTTCCAGGAAATCTAAAAAAAGAATGAATCGTCGTTCCTTGCACATTGAGCGCTGCAATGCCCGTAGGTGCTAAGACGACGCACTTTTTATGAGTCGTATTTCGGAATAATTGGAGCAAGGTACTTTTACCCGTTCCAGCACGGCCAGTTACAAAAACATTAGATTTTGTTTTTTCTAAAAGATCTAAGGCAGCCTTAAAATCGCCGTTGAGTTGTATGGGTTGGAGGTCATTTTTCATGTGGGGCGAAATTAGGGAAAGTTTTTTTGTTTATCAGTTTAATGGGGAATTAGTTAAGTAGTTTTGATTGGGGAAATGGTTAACCCGTGATGATGATAATTGATTTTTTAATCCTAGACTATAGCAAATCATTTTTTGGATGACCAATTTTTTTTCTGAATAATTGCTATTTATTCAAATCTACTGATTCCTGATTCCTTGTTTAACTGATATAACAAATTACCTGCCCAACGACAATTCATTGAAAATTAACATTCGGAAACACTTGTTTTGTTTCATTTTATATTAATTTTGTGCATCGAAAATTAACTCATGCACTTTTTTTAAAATATGAGTATCGAAACATCGAAAATTTAACTTACCTTTTATTCAACTGATATTTTTTCAATCAAACCATAAAATTTTTTCTATGAAAAAAATTATACCTCTAATCATTTTTGTTTTTACTACACTTGGGATTTTTGCACAATGCGACGAATTATTTATTTCTGAATATGTCGAAGGATATGGAAATAATAGAGCATTAGAAATTTACAACCCAACGGATGCTGCGATTGATTTATCAGCATATTCAATTGGACGATTCTCGAATGGGGGTATTTCCTATGTAGGCATCGGACTTCCTGCTGAAAACTTAGCACCTTATCAAACATATGTAGCAGTCTTAGAAAAACTAGATTCAACTGGTTCTGGATTGGAAACTCCAGTTTGGAATGGATACCAAAAGTGGGACTATTGTACAGATGTGGACACCGGAGATACTTTGCTTTATGCAGATGGAGATACCATTTTTTGTGTACAATATAATGCGGATGGATTACACCTTTATGGAACAGAATACAATGAATGGTTAGATTTGGAAGGAAAAGCAGATGGGTTTTTCTGCCCAGTTTATAATACAAATAATGCCATGTATTTTAATGGAAATGATGCTGTTGCCTTAGTAAAAGGAATAGCAATAAATGGTGATGGATCTAATATTTTAGATGTGGTTGGAGTAATTGGAGAAGATCCAGGTTCTGCTTGGGTTGATGCTGACGGAGGATGGATTACTCGGGATAAAACCTTAGGAAGAAAATCTGGAATTCAAATGGGAAGTGGACCAAAACTTTCTGCATTGCAAGATACTTTTGCTTACGAACAATATAATGTTTGGGGCAAAAATAACTTCTACGGAATTGGTGAACATGGTTGTACTTGTGATCCTGATTTTATGGTAGCTACGGAAGATTTAAATCAGATTGCTTTCAATATGTTTCCAAATCCAGCATCTAGTGAATTATGGATTGAAGCGGAGAAAAATATTGAGCGAGTAGAAGTTTATAATTTATTGGGAGAAAGAATGCTAGTACAAAATTTTGGAACAGACGCATCAAACAAAACGAATATTTTAGTAGGAAAATTAGAGACGGGGATGTATGTAATTAGTTTGTTTTTTGATGGTGATCATCAATCTACTCAGAAGTTTATTAAGCAATAAGTAAGCTTTTACTAAGGAAATAAGAAAGGAGTTTTCGCAGATACATGGAGTTTTTTTTATAAAAAATATTATTCCAAGTCTCTGAGGGAACTCCTTTTTAGCAAAACACAAAATCTTATCATTTATAATTTTGAACAAAGAAATATCTTCATAACCATGAAAAAAAATTACCTTTTTACTTTTCTTTTTATCTCGATTTCTTTTTCACTTTTTTCTCAAAATACTTTAATCGGAGTTTTAACTGATTCAGAAAATGGAGAGGAATTGATCGGTGTAAATATTATTTATGCTGGAGGTGGAACTACTTCAGAATTTGATGGAAGCTATACTTTGGATTTGCCAAAAGGTGATCATGAAATTACTTTCTCTTATGTTGGATATCAATCTGTGATCAAGAATGTTTCGATGAAATCTGAGCCAGTTCGAATAGATTTAGAAATGAGCTCAGGAGAAATTTTGACACAAGTAAATGTAACGGCTGATATTGCGATTGAACGAAAAACACCAGTTGCTTTTTCTAATATCCCAACTTTGAAATTGCAAGAAGAGCTAGCTGCTCAAGATATTCCAATGATTTTAAATTCTACTCCAGGTGCTTACGCAACTGCTTCTGGAGGAGGAGATGGAGATGCAAGAATTACGATTCGTGGATTTAATCAAAGAAATGTAGCAGTAATGTTAGATGGGATTCCTGTGAATGATATGGAGAACGGTTGGGTGTATTGGTCTAACTGGTTTGGGTTGGATTTGGTGACAAAAACGATGCAAGTTCAAAGAGGTTTAGGGGCATCTAAATTAGCGATTCCTTCTGTTGGAGGTACGATTAATATTTTGACCAAAGGAATTGATGCTCGACGTGGAGGAAGTATAAAACAAGAAGTTGGAAATAATGGATACTTGCGAACTACTTTCGGTTTGACCACAGGAAGAATGCAAAATGGATGGGGAGTTTCTTTGGCGGGTTCTTATAAACAAGGAGACGGTTGGGTTGATGGAACTTTTACCAAAGGCTACTTTTACTATTTGCGTTTGGATAAACAAATTGGAAAACACTTGATAAGTTTTTCTGGATTTGGAGCACCACAGGAGCATGGGCAACGACCATTTACTCAAGCCATTGGAAAGTATGATGCTGATGTTGCTTTGGAATTAGGAGTACCTCAAGATAAAATTGATGCATTAGGAAATCAAAAAGATAGAGGTTTACGGTACAATGAATTTTTTGGAACCTACGAAGGAACAGGAATTAATACAAGTGTAAATTATTATCACAAACCGCAAATTAGTGCAAGACATTCATGGCAAGCATCTGAGCGTTTTTTCCTTTCTAATGTTGCCTATGTATCTATTGGGAACGGTGGGGGTGCACGAATTAATAGTAGGATATATGATGAAGATGGGCAAATAAATTTGACTAAAATGTATGCGGATAACGTCCCTACACTTTTTAATCAAGGTCAATCAAGTTTTTACCTTCGATCTAGTGTAAACAATCATTTTTGGGTTGGAGTATTATCAACCTTTAAGTATAATATGAATGATAATATTTCTTTTTCTGGTGGAGTAGATTTACGTCAGTATGAAGGAGGGCATTATCGAACTGCTTATGATTTGATGGGAGGAGAATTTATTTACGGAGATCGAAATTCACGTATTCCAAATCAAGATACTAAACTTGGTGAAGGAGATAAATTTGGATATAACTATAGTGGTTTTGTAAGGTGGGGAGGACTTTTTGGATTGATGGAATATTCAAAAAATAAAATAAGTACGTTCGTCAATGTTTCAACAGCAGCAACTGGCTACAAACAGGTTGATTACCTTTGGGATAAAGAAATTACTATTGATGGAGAAAAAAGATTCGTTGGATATTACGATGAAGGTGGAGCAGCAGACATATTAGAGAGGGTAGTGGTTGATGGAAATACGATGTATACAGTTGATTCTCCTTCTTCTGAATCTCTTGCTTATGCAGAAGCAAATGGGTTGATGGTAGATTCAACTTCTGCTGATAATCAAACGATTGATTATATTTGGAAACCAACCTTTACAGTTAAAACTGGAGCGTCTTATAACATTGATGACCATCACCGAGTTTTTGGAAATCTTGGATATTTTACCCGAGCACCTCGTTATAACAATGTGATTTCTAGAATTTATCAAAATCGAACTCCTATTGAGGATGCAAGTGGATCGGTAACTGGTTGGGTGGAAGAAGCTGGGAAAGTTGTAGAAACAGGGAATACTGAAAACGAAAAAGTTTATGCACTTGAGTTAGGTTATGGATTTAAGAGTCAAAAATTTACAGCTAACTTGAATGGATATTATACCATTTGGGATAACAAACCATTAGATCGTTTACCTACAGTTTTGGAAGATCCATCTGATCCAGAATCGCCAAGGATTCCAATAAACGTTTCAGGTATTTCAGCATTGCATAAAGGTCTTGAATTAGATTTTGCCTTCCGAGCTCATCCTACTTTGACCATTGAAGGACTAGCATCCTTAGGTGATTGGATTTGGAATTCAGCGGCAGAAACACTTTTACCGAATGGTGATATTTATGACTTTGATGCTAAAGGAGTTCATGTAGGAGATGCTGCACAAACTCAATTTGGAGGAATGATTCGATACGAACCTATCAAGGGACTTTATATCAAAGCGAAAGCAACTTATTTTGGTAGAAACTTTGCAAGTTTTGCTCCCGAGTCACTTCGAGGAGATGATTCAGGAAGGGAATCTTGGGAGTTACCTGATTACACTTTATTTGATTTTCATACAGGATACCGTTTTAAAATTAAAGGTGTGAAAGTAAATTTAAGGTTTAATGTTTTGAATATTTTGGATAGCATTTACATTAGTGATGCTCGAAATAATGATTCATTTGTTGCTTCAAATAATAATGGTTTCAACGCACAATCTGCTTCCGTTCATTTTGGTCAAGGACGAAGGTGGAACACAGGTTTAACCGTATCTTTTTAAAAAAAATAAAATTCAAAAAAGGAAATGGTCGGATGATCATTTCCTTTTTTTTAATAAAACTTAAATAATTAAAATGAGAAAAATATTTACAATCACTTTGTTATTATTTTTTCAAATCACTTCTTCTTTTGCTCAAGCGGACATTGCGGAAGCTCGAACTTATGCAGAAGGATTAGGTGTAATGGTAACTGGAATTGTTACTAACGATGACGAGTTAGGTCCGATTCGATATATCCAGGATGCAACTGGTGGGATTCCATTTTATGATCCAGCCATTGCTGATTTATTAAACCCAGGAGATGAAGTGACGGTGACTGGTGAGATTGGTTTTTTTAATGGATTACTGCAAGTAGTAAGTGTGGTGAGTCATACAATTAATTCTACAGGCAATGCATTGCCGACGCCACAAGTGGTGACTCCAAACCAATTGAATGCATATACGGAGGCAGAATTAGTAACCATTAATAATTTAGTTTTTACTGATGGTGGAGGTGGTTCTCAATTTACAGGAAACACAACTTTTGGATTTATGGCAAATGGAGAAGCGGCAGTAATTTATGTACGTACTGGAAGTCCTCTGGTTGGTTTTACCATTCCAGAAACGCCAGTTAATTTAACTGGAATCGTTTCTCAGTTCAATGGAACTTACCAAGTATTACCAAGAGGCGAGGCTGATATTGATGGTAATTTTGTAGACAATATCACACAGACTAATATCACAAAAAACAGTTTTGATATTTCGTGGGAATCAAATTTTGCAGGAAGTTCTAATTTGAAATATGGAACAGATCCAACTAACTTATCTCAAGAAATTAATAACCCTGGTTCAACTAGCACTCACTCCGTTTCTTTAACTGGATTGGATGCAACTACTTTTTACTACGTGCAAGTTTCAACTGAAAATGGAACAGACGAAGCACAAAGCGCTATCCGAATTTTCTCCACCGAGTCTAACTCAACTGGGGAAATGAAAATATTTTTTAATCGAGCAGTTGACAATTCATTTTCTACAGGAGTAGATGCTATCTACAAGCCTGGTGCTGAAATCATAGGGGAGATCGTAAGTTACATTGACAATGCGCAAACTTCAGTTGACATGTGCGTATACAATATCAATAATTTATCAATTGTAGTAGCTTTGAATGCGGCAATAACTAGAGGGGTAATTGTTCGATATATCGCCAATAGTGGAACTTTAAATAGTGCGCTTGATGGAAGCATCGTGCCAATTGAATTTCCCAATTTGAAATTAAATGGATCAGCTTTGATGCATAACAAATTTATGATTGTCGATCAAGATTCAGAGAATGACTCATGGGTAATGTCTGGCTCGATGAACCTGACAAGCAATAATATTAGTGATGACTTTAACAATATATTATTTATACAAGATCAAGCATTGGCAAAATCTTACACCCTAGAATTTAATGAAATGTGGGGAGGCGATGGGCCAAGTCCAAGTATTTTTACCGTAAAAGTTGGCGATCAAAAAGCCGATAATACGCCTCATAATTTTATCATCGGAGGTGATTTGGTAGAAAGTTATTTCTCACCATCTGACAATACGACAAATGCAATTGCAGGTAGTCTTTTGACCGCTGACAATGATATTCAATTTGCAGTTCTTTCCTTCACGATGAACGATATGCGAGATGCCTTAATTGATCGAAATAACAATGGAGTTGCGGTTCGAGGATTGATCGAAAGTATCAATGATTTGGGTGGAGATTTCGATGCACTAGTTGCTGCTGGAGTAAATGTAAAAGCACATCCTGAGACTTATGATATTCATCACAAGTACGCGATTGTAGATGCAAATGATCCTTCTTCTGATCCTCAAGTGGTGACTGGTTCGCATAACTGGTCAGCAGGAGCAGAAAGTTCTAACGATGAAAATACGTTGATTATTCATAGTCCAATCGTTGCGAATATTTTCTTGCAAGAATTTGAAGCTCGATGGGATGGATTGTTGGAAAGTGTAAAAGGTGTGAAATCTATTCCTGGTTTTGAGGCACTTATTTTACCAAATCCAGTTCAAGAGATTGCGACGATTCAAATGGATTCAGAAAAGACGAATGATGTAGTCATGACGCTTTGGACATTAGATGGACAACAGTTACAATCTAGGATTTTGAGAAAAATGAATGGAAAAGAATTGGTAGAAATTAATGTTAATAATTATCCAAGTGGAAATTATTTGTTGACTTTCCAAATTG